>Ga0307515_10000520_pt1 | contig 91969 bp, 71 predicted proteins | sample 17_EM_MG_FD_194513 | JGI IMG/M metagenome (GOLD analysis project Ga0307515, IMG submission 194513) | Populus trichocarpa ectomycorrhiza microbial communities from riparian zone in the Pacific Northwest, United States - 17_EM | ecosystem: Host-associated > Plants > Roots > Unclassified | place... | reverse complement strand
CCACCCTCTCGCCGCTTTCTCCGCGTCTTCCAACGTCTCCGCCTTTCCGTAACACAATTCCTTCGACACCACCAGAAATCATCCTCCATTATCCCTAAGTATTCTCGTACCTATCTGCGCCGTGACACATACGGTCAATCTGGCCGCAGATGGTAGTCGAGCACAATTGGAAATTCTAGCTCGAGGAGCCTAGGAAGAAAGTGAGAATATATGATACTACCCTGCCGTCAGAATCCACGCAATTGTGTGGATCCACGATATCTCAGAAACTGCAAGTGAGACCAAAAGTTGGGAAAGATAGAGTGTGTGTTTTCGTTGTATGATAAGATGAGATGAAAATGAGAGAATGTCTATCTACGCCGGGGTCTCCCGAATATGTACTCCCCGTTGCTCAGTCCACCCCTGTTACCCCTGTATCTACGTACACCCGCCGTCGCTCAATAACAATGTACTTGGAGGCCGTGATCGAGCAAGTTGAGAGATGCACTTGGAGGTCAAGTTCGAGTGAACTCAGAGATGCACTTGGAGGCCAGGTTCGAGTGAACTCAGAGATGCACTTGGAGACCAAGATTGAGTGCACTCAGAGATGCACTGGGAGGCCATGATTGACCGAGTTCGGAGATGCACTTGCAGGCCATGATCGAGCGAGATTGAAGGAGTACTTGGAAGGGGTCGATTTGGACAGAGGCGCGACGGCAGCTGAGACTCTATTCATTGGTTAACTTGTAATTATGGGAATGTAGAGAGTTGAGTACAGCAACATCCGCCGAGAGATGGGAAACTTGCTGGGAGCGGGAGACTGTCGATCTTAGGATGATGCTGCACTTAATGTATGCTGTACTCGGTGTGAAGTCAAGATTATGGCATGGAGAGATAGAGAGGGATGACTTACCTTCGGGTTCTTAGGTGATGGTAGAGTTGAGCACAAGATAGAGAGAGATCAGAGGAGATGGGGGAAATCATCAGGAGCAACTGGGACTTAAGAGAATTTTGTGTGCAAGTCAATTTACCATCCCTGATATGGCAGGTACGACTCCCGATCCGGCGGGTAATAACACCAATACGAGGTCTTCTAAACCCAATCAGCCAAGTTGTACCACTATTTTCCCAGGTCCGCTCGTATCCTCCATATCATTCTCATCTTCATCCCCCATCTCTCTCTTTCTCATCCACAACTCTACCATCATTGCAAGAACACAAAGTTAAGTCATCCCTCTCTATCTCTCCATGCCATCATCATGAGTTAACACTGAGTGCAGCATACGCCGAGTGCAGCATACACCGAGTACAGCATACACCTAAGATTTTCTGTCGTCCCTTCATTCACACGATTTCATAACAGCTTCAAAGGTAAAGTCACCTTGTCACATTCCCACGGTTTCGAGTCAACTAACCGATGACTAGAGTCTCAGCACCTGGCGCGCCTCCCATCGACCACCTCTAGATTGACCACCTCCAAGTACTCCTGTAATCTCTCTCGATCATAGCCTGCTGCAAGTGCATCTCTGAACTCGCTCGATCACAGCTCGGAGTGCATCTCTGGAATCACTCGATCTCGGCCTCCAAGTGCACGTCCAAACTCGCTCGATCACGGCCTCCCAGTGCATGTCTGAGTTCACTTCATCTCAGTCTCCAAGTGCATCTCCAAACTCGCACAATCACAGCCTCAAAGTGCAACTCCAAACTCGCTCGATCACGGCCTCGCAGTGCATCTCTGTGTTCATTCAATCTCCGTCTTCAATTGCATCTCCAGACTCACTCGATCACAGCCTCAGAGTGTATCCCTGAGTTCACTCGATCGTCATCTTCTGGCCCACCTCCAATTGCTCTCAATCACCGCGCGCTGCCAGTCCAGATATACCATGTGTAGAATGGTAGCTGTATAGATACATAGATACATAGATGAGAATACAAACTGAATGCATAAGTTTTCAAAATCATTGAACGATAAGTAGTAGCTATGATTTCCAGGCGCACCAGCAGCATCCCCAAAGAAGATGTTTTTCCCAGACTGCTCTACAGTGATTCAACGTGCTCCCAGGTGCTCCCAGGTGCACCTGAAGGCCACTACATCAGTCCAGCAGACTCTGGGAGAGGTATATATGCAACGCGAGTCGCGACCCGGCGGCTGGACGACTGGAACCTTCTAACTCTCCGTCAGACGGTATGAGGTTCTGTCAGCGCGATCAGAGCCGTCCAGAACACCCGGGTGTTTCTGATGGAAACTAGAGTTGTTGCTGATATCTACGATCTCTATCAATTACCCATACATTTTGTTTAGAGATACGCTTAAGAAAATACAATAAGAACTGCGGCAGGGTATAACTAGTACGTACTTATGTATCGTTGGACACTTTCAAGTATAGTTACTTAGGCGATACCGACCCCATAACACCAACATGAAAATAACAAGGGCAGTAATTTAACATAAATGGCTAAACAAGTTTTTGAAATGTCGTGACAACCCAATCACGTCATTGAACGCTTCAAAGCAGGGTGGAAGGTTGCAAATAAGTCGCTCAGATTATTAGTGGAGAACGTGGAGAAGGATCAGTGGGTGGGGTCCATTTTCGGAAACCAATTTCGCATCTTGCTGATGTTTACATTTTGTTAACGAGGTATTGTTCCATCTCTGGCTACCAGCTGTATGTAGATCCATATTCCTATGCATACATCACTATAAATCGACTATATGTGACCATGGGCTGTGTATTGTGCAGGGGTCCATGAGAATCTTGCTATGAGCTGTGTGTGTGTACAGATGGATATAACACAGTCTATAGTCGATTTGCACTTTTATCAATGATGTATTTAGATATCAAATAGAAAAGATTTATGTGATGGTATTATTCATATAAGGATTCAACATGTATCTTTTTCAATTCAGATTGGTCGTAATTCTGAGGCTGAGTGGCTGATTGTGGTAAGTACCCCCCACTTAAACTCAGATCCCAAATAACCTACCCTGTTGATTCCAATGAGTATTTGTGTTACGCCTTGGGTGTTACAGGTATACTTCCGGGATCATACAGGATCATTCGATAATCAAAATATGGATCTTCGATCTGTAATCATGAATTATCATTCGGATTTCCTAATTGGATCAACCTTCCGGATTTGTTCACCAATTGGTTACATCTCCATTACCCTACCTTCGTATCAGTATGATCAACGACAGCAATCCAGCCGAGCGCAAATAAGAGATGCATTATCTTTAACTCGGTAATGGTCGTAGGATCTCTATTGTCAATGCTCATTCATTATCGGCAGGAAACCTGATTCTTAGTCGCCAAACAAATGACTATTCTCTCATGCTCCAGTGGTTCATTTCTTATGAGATGAGATGTCATCAATATCAGAGCACTATCGCATCTGGAGATATGCGGAGTCATAGAGAACATAAGTCGATATCCAATAATCGATATATCGGAGCCCAGTCGACCGAGTGGACTCATACGAATCAACCCTTAGTTCAACAACACTTTCTTGGTCTGGGCAAATGGGACATGCAATTCATATGTCCGGAGTAGTGCCGGATACTCCCCGTTTAATATATGGCAAAATAAGTCAGTTGCAGCATACTGTATATTTGGCTCCAATAAAGCGTACCCAAATTAAGGGTTGTGTTGTTTACCGCAATCATTAAACCGATACGTACCCAGTTGGTATATGAGAGGTCACTCTCACTGGCTGTTGGTGACACGAACCTATTAGTTGATAACTGGCTTCAGATAAGCTCGTATCAGTACAAGGTATCGCCAATAGCAATTGTGTCGCACTACGAGCATATTGCCTTGATGAAGTAGTTAGTACTCTTGGGAGTCAGAACTCGACTATCAATGGTAAAGGCAAAGGACGATGAGATAGTTACGTATGAGAACTCCTAAGCAGGCTTTGGCAGTCTCAGGATTGTTAAGCGTGTGGATCGCCTGATATATATCAGCGATACCGACATGGAGGAAGGACAGCACTAACCTACTATCGAACATACAATCTACATTAAGATTTATCTACGAATACCTGTTGACCTTCTCAGCCTGGAGGTTAAGCCTTAACTTTATACCCGTGTATTATGTATTAGTTCTGATCGAAGTTAACGAGGATACTTCTCTCTTGAAGTCCAGAGTTGTATGTTCATTCTTCAGCTCTATATCACGGATAAACCCCATCACTCTTTATATTTGGTTATTCTTAGTACCTACGTTGAAGCAAGTCGTTGATGAGGAAGAGAGCAAGACAATACTTTAGAGTCCGAAGGAAGTCCGAGGAACCAGCCCGATAACGCAGTGGTTCAAAGGATACTTCTCCGAAGATATTCTTCAGTTGGCACTACTCCTTCTGCTGAGGCGAAACTACTTTGCTGTTTCTCTTAAGACAAGTCGATACTTAGAGTAGTCACATTGGAGTGCAGGCGGTCCTTAGGTGTACGTGCCAGTTGCTGGGACGGTACTTGGCAAGTCCGAAGGAAGTCTGAGAGCAACACGATAGTGTGATTGCTCAAGGAATACTTCTTGCAGGAAACTACTGAGTCATGTACATTAGTATTGTCATAGGGTAAGACGATACTCTTTAGTCGAGACTCTCTTTCGGGAGCAGAGAACCGAACAGTTACCTTGTACCTTGGGTGGTAATCCTTATACACATCCTGGGTGGAGCTTGAATCATTCTTCTCTTTATTAGTCCGGAAGTCATTTGGGGCTTTTATTGATTAGGACTTTGGGTGGATCTCCCAGTGTTACACTATAAAGTTAACACAATACCTTTGCACGAAAAGTCATTTATGAGTAACTAGTTTCCTATTCTCAACCATTGCCTTGTCATGGCTCCTATGTCGAGATGTTCGCGATGTCTCAATGTGACAGACCTCGGTGGTTATCACACATCGTTATTTGAACCCAAACCATTCAATTCCTTCTACTCCCTTGAAGAATTGTTCCCTTATGATGATCATCTATACTTTGATTATGATGCCTTTGGAGATCTCATTTGGGATAGTCCGAGTGCTGTGTCTCCCTGGCATCAGTATCATTGGGATAGTGCAAAGGATGGAACAATGCTGGAGGTCAATGACCCAGTGTTCAAGGAATGGTGGACAAAGTACCCAGGCTTCGATGATTGCTGAGGGGAATGTCCAGGCTGTCGTGCTATCGAATACGAAAGCAATATAGAATCACCAAACGATCCATTCTTGGGATTATTTGGCTGGTTTACCTCTACTATCTTTTCCATGGTCCACGATTATATTGTTATGTTGTTGGGTCAATGGTAAACTAATTTATCACTAGTTATGAGACAGACGTTCGATGACTTCTAAGTTACCCCAGAGCCATACACTATATTGGTCAAGTCTGCAATGTCGGAAAATCCAATATCGCTGTCAAAAGAGATTCGGAGAACGAAGCGATATTCCATATTATTGTCAACTGTTCATTGTGTTTTAGAACATATTCCTGACATACAACCATACGAGGACTATTACCTGCATGGGTTGTGAGGCCTATCTCGATGATGACCTTTACGATAACCCATGGTGTCAATCTTGCATCGACTCCTATACAGACTGTCTGGATGAAGAAACCAATGATGATTACCTTACGGCAGACGAGGAAGAAGTTTGGTCCCTGGCTTATGAGGAGTTAAACCTTTCAATATTTCTTATGCCTTCATGGGACTTTCCTACATTTGACCATTTCGTTGCTCTTTCTGTTAGATGGAGGTTCTTTGATAGATATCTTTATGAATCTATGTCTGTGGAACATGATGAAGAATATGCTGAACTTATGCTTCACTGGTGAACAGTTACATAGCGAGGATTCATTTAGTTCCGACAGCGTGAACTAGTGGTAGAAATCTTTGATGCTTTGTATACCTAGTATACCTTACAAATTTCCTTTGAAGTTATAAGTTTTAACTTTCTTTTCGTCATTCGATTATTGTAAATCCAATTTATTGCTTGCTGTTAAGCATACTACATTGCGATTCCATTATGATGAAATCATAAATATCAGAAAAATCAATGATCCCATTAAGTATTGCAAATCATATTACATTATGACTCCTGATGTATGGCATACATTGTTGCCTATTTTTGCGTTATGGTCTGGCTTATCACCTTGAGGTTATGTACGCCTATGGGATTCTTGAGAATGTTGTTTACAGGGTTAAGGCTGTTGAGGGTTATGCTTTGACAGTTATTGGAATACTCCTTGATGTATTCATGGATAAGCAATATGGCTCTATTATCAGCATTCACCCAGAACATAATGTTATTTCATACGTCATGAGTTATATCATGGAGATGGTCCTTCGATTCAGAGTGGTGGTTCACTGCGACGTCTGGGAGTGGTTGATTGCCCATGGTTCTCAAATGACAGTAAACATTATGCTTCATTCCGAACGAGATGTTAGCAAAATATGGTTTCACTATTTGAAATCCTATACCATGCAGGGCATGAAGCGGGCGCTACCATGTTAGTCCAGTTTCGCCTAATATGCAGTGTTCTGTCAATCCGTTGCCTTTGCACTCGGATAGACATCATTACGGTTGATGTTCCTTGGAGAGGAAATTAACCAGATACATTATTATTATGAAATTACAGTAGTTCACCTGTACAGTATCTACTTATACATCTCTTGTATAGCGATTGAGATTGCAGTTGCAATCGTGTTACATGATGAGTTCATGAGGCCCACCTCAGGGATCATGTTAATACTCACATAGCGAGATTCATTCTCATCATTGTACAGTCACCATGAGGTATGACTGACAATGTTATCAATCAAGCGCCATACCATATGGTTTTGATATTCGATGATCATGGAACCTAAATGCTGAGGCATATGGACAGGAATGCAGAAGGGCTCATTGCAGCCATGAATGATATTCAAAACTTCTCTTCCATGTTGATAATGAATACGCATGTGTTGGAATAGTACCGGACCAGTTGGGTAGGAATACTATATTGTTGAGGATGACCATGTGATGAATGGCACGTTGTGTCATGAGATCCAAGCAGTTATGCCTTTCAGTATTGCTATATTACTGCTATGTCAGGATGTGATATTGATGCATGGAAGTTGCTAGTCAATCTTGAAGGCATAGATATTTGATGGTAGCCCCATCTATCAGCAGCTGAAGAAATATTACTACCGATCATTGCTAGCAATAATGGCTCTGTTGGAATTATAAACGGTCTGGCTGTTCGATTTAACTATCATGGCCTTACGACCAAGGCATGGTATGCCTCATAATTAAGAATTGCTATATTGTATTCTCATAAAGGGGATATTGCGGTCATCTCCACCTCATGCAACAGGGCTTATTACGTGTTCATTAGGAATCGCCCATGATGGTCACCTTCAGGCTATCATGGTAATCAGTTTGCATATATGAGAAGACTTGTTCGCAATAAACCACGAAACCATGGATTATACGGTGTTACCGTTAACTACGCAAATAGCATTACGGCATGATTGTTATATAATCAGCTGCTAAGCTTATAAAAGCAATCGACTTATTCCAATAGAATAATGGGAACCGATACGTTGTCTCAGTACCAAACATTCATATCTTTAGTGTCAAAATTAGAAAACATCAGTACTATATGTTAGCATAACCCAATTAGATTTGTCACTCTATCAGGTCTACTATGACAAAGTTGGCGTCCACTATTATGTGATAATAGGGGAATGTTACGCCACATTCCCAGAGTCATTATACGACAAGTATGATTATACTGATGGAATTTCAATCACTATCATTTACTATTAAAGTGCATTGCACAAGAATGGTATATTTGATGGCGTTCGGAGCCCGCCTACTGAGGGGGGAGGTAGCCTTGATTGGTTACAAATTATTACATTATGTAAACATCTTAATACCCAAGATCTCGAAAATGATTCTCTATGGTTGAGTCTAGTAGTGTTCCAATAGCGAGAAGTACAAATGACCAACAGAGACAGTGAGAGATTTATCATGTAGTGTCCCGATAGTGGGAAGCATGAATGACAAATGGGGTTGATTAGATAAATATCTTCTGACGTTGAGATTAAGTAGTGTCCCGGTGGCGGGAACATGAACAACCAACAGGAATAACAACCAGATTACAAGTATCAATGGACCATGGTGAAAGACCAGCTGTCCGTGTGGTTATTAAAGAAAAGCAATTGTCTACTATACGCTCGCCTATATGCGATAAAGCATCGCTTGATGAGTTACTCAACACAGACATCACATTCAGAAACAAGAATCCTTTTGTGCTGAAGAATGCTACGCATCTCTGGTAGCGAGGATCTCATTAGCATGACTATATGAGAAGAACATCACTGTAGGGATGGCTAGTCATTTAAGCCAGATAGAGACGATTAAACTTCTATTAAGAAACTTCTCTATAAATGAATTATGGAATACGTCTGATCATTGCCATAAGAATAAAGCAGTGTGTCATGCTCATTATCCACACTTAAGGATACGAAAATTAAAACTTTGGATGGAATATCCAGGAGTCGGCATTGGAGAATTCAAAGGAGGTCCAGAGGAGCCAGCCCGATAGCGAGGTGGTTTAATGGATACTTCTGTTAAGATCCTTGTCCATCGACTTATAAAGATTATTTGTATGAGGTGGTTGATGACCACTATACAACTATGAGCCAGTTAGTAGACGCCTGATATGTCTATAATCGATGGATAAAACATATTCTACAATTAAACGATGAAGGCAGTTCAAATCTTGTGCTTTACAGTGTACACTTAGTATACATATATCATTCTCCAGACTTACGTCTTTGTGGACCTTGTCGAGGAAGAATGACAATCATTGCAGCCAATGCATAATGAGATTACGATAATCTGAAGAATGCATTTCAACGCCCAAAGATCACGACCAGCAATAGTGGATGGGCTAGATTGGCTGAAGTACTTAGCAAAGGATGATACTAAAGATGCGCCATACTTTCCAATGAGTCGAATTAGTCCATGAATCAACTCTATGTCAGGACCAATGGCAAGACAGCATACAGGACAGAATAAGCATCAACAAGTTAGTTTATACTTATCGATTGTCATATGATAGGAATTTCTCATGACTTCTTGTCCAAAGCACACAATGATTATAGCACGCAGTGAAGCGTCGCCATTGTGGAGACTTAGTGCAAGATAATAAGTTGCTCGTTGCTAAGTAACGATGAAGACGGAACAAGGGATAAATACCTTATTCGTTATAGGACAGGAGCAACGGGATGTTCAGAACTTTGCCAAAGAGTCCTAGTGTTAGCAACGGTTCCATATTTGGAACCGGCCGGTTTTATAGGTCTGCGTGGCAACGGCCTTACCACATCAAAAATCGATGATTTTTTAAGTGAACTGCCCAATTAAGTCCACCAATATTAATCAGACAATTTAGTGCTTGGTATGTGAAATATGCAACATTGCATGGCGCATCATTTGGTGGTCTCCGATTTTCGATATCATCAAAACTGAGCAATCGGTGGCGCAAAAACCTCGCTTTTGGACCAAAAATGACTGTATTTTCAAAGCCACTTGCTGAGTTCTAAAGATATGGAATATTGGAGACCACCAAAAGATGCACCATGGAAAGCTGCATATTTCACTTACCAAGCTCTAAATAATCTGATCAATATTGGTGGACTTAATTGGGGGAACCGTTTGGCAAAAACTGGAACCGAACCGACCGGTTCCAGGTTTGCTTTGAACCACTATAGTAGAAACGGTCCGAAAATGGAACCGTTGCTAACACTACCGAAGACATAGCACGATAATTGTGGATGGAGTTATACCTTCCCATTTATATGTCAATGGAAACTATAATTCCGGAGAAACGTTGGGATATAGGTTCGATGGAGTATTCCTATGATCTGACGATTCTACATTGGCAATCTTGAAATAATACCATAGATTTGCAGAGAGAGGAATAAATTGCTTTAAGAGCAAAGAATGCAGGAAGACATGCATAGTGCATAACTGCAAGTTCACCTAATACTGGAAGTTTACGTTCCGCTAGCAAGAACTACAACCTGACGATTGATGTAAAAGGTTTGTACCATTTTACCTTGGAAGTTAAGTACCGAGGGTTTTTAATGACAAGCGATTACACTCATTACGTTATGGGTAGGATAGTTTGGGGGCGAGAGGTTCTTTCCTTATGGCTTGAGGACAAGCCTGGTGAGGAGGGAGGTAGTGTTACGCCTTTGGTGTTACAGGTATACTTCTGGGATCATACAGGATCATTCGATAATCCAAATTTGGATACTCGATCTGTAATCATGAATTATCATTTGGATTTCATAAATGGGTCAACCTTCCGGATTTGTTCACAGGTTGGTTACATCTCCATTACCCTACCTTCGTATCAATAAGATCAACGACATCGACCATGCCGAGCGCACATAAGATATGCATTATCTTTAACTCGGTATTGGTCATAGGATCTCTATTTTCAATGATCATTTCTTATCGGCAGGAAACCTTATTCCTAGTTGCCAAACAAACGACTATTCTCTCATACTCCAGTGGTTCATTCCTTGGGAGATGAGATGTCGTCAATATCAGAGCACTATCGCATCTCGAAATATGCGGAGTAGTAGAGGAGATAAGTCGATAACCAAAAATCGATATATCGGAGCGCAGTCGACTGAGTGGACTTATTCAAATCAACCCTTAGTTCGACCACACTTTCTTGGTCTGGGCAAATGGGACCTTGGAGTCATATGTCCAGGGTAGCGCGGGATGCTCCCCGTTCAATATATGGCAAAATAACTTAGTTGCAGAATACTGTATATTTGGCTTCAATGAAGTGTAGCCAAATTAAGGGTTCTGTCGTTTGCCACAATCATTAAACCGATACGTACCCGGTGGGTATATGAGAGGGCACTCTCACTGGCTCTTTGTGACATGAACCTATTTGTTGATAACTGGCTTCAGATAAGCTTGTATCAGTACAAGGTATCGCCAATAGCAATTGTGTCGCAATACGAGCATATTACCTTGATGACGTAGTTTGTACTCTTTGAGTCAGAACTCGACTATCAATGGTAGAGGCAAAGGATGATGCGATAGTTACATATGAGAACTCCTACGCAGACTTTGGCAGTCTCAGGATTGTTAAGAGTGTGGATCGCCTGATATATATCAGCGATACCGACATGGAGGAAGGACATCGATAACCTACTATTGATCATACAATCCACATTAGGATTTATCTACGGATACCTATTGACCTTCTCGACCTGGAGGTTAAGCCTTAACTTTTTTCCCGTGTATTATCTATTAGTTTTGATCGAGGTCATTGAGGATACTTCTCTCTTGAAGTCCAGAGTTGTATGTTCATTCTTCTGTTCTATATCACGGATAAACCCCATCACTCTTTATACTTGGTTATTCTTAGTACCTTCGTCGAAGCAAGTCATTGATCAGGAACAGAGCATGACGATACTTCAGAGTCCGAAGGAAGTCCGAGGAACCAGCCCAATAACGTGGTGGTTTAAATGATACTTCTCCGAGGATACTCTTCAGTCGGCACTACTCCTTCTGCTGAGGCGAAACTACTTTGCTGTTTCTTTTAAGACAAGTCGATACTTGGAGTCGTCGTACTTGAGGGCAGGCAGTCCTTAGGTGTACGTGCCAGTTGCTGGGACGATACTTGGCAAGTCCGAAGGAAGTCTGAGAGCAACACGATAGTGTGATTGCTGAAGGAATACTTCTTGCAGGAAACTCCTGAGTCATGTACATCAGTATTCTGATAGCATAAGACGATATACTTTATTCAATACTATCTTTCGGGAGCAGAGAACGGATCAGTTACCTTGTACCTTGGGTGGTAATCCTTATACACATCCTGAGTGAAGCTTCAATCATTCTTCTCTTTATTAGTCTGGAAGTCATTAGGGGCTTTTATCGATTAGGACTTAGGGTGGATCTCCCGGTGTTACAATTTGGTTCTGATTACAAAGTGTCCTATACACAAAATGTGTACTATGTCCTCTTTCACCTCCCAGTCTTAGATTTATGATATCTCTTATATTGAGTTAGAAATTGTAAATCAACACCATTTTGGAGCATTTTTTCACAGCTGCACTATGAATATTAGTGATATAGACAATTGGAGATGAGAAAGTAAAAGAGAATCTGTCAATGCATACTTCATGTATAGAATACTTTGTAAACAGAGCAATACTCATGGACTTAAATGAACTTGAATTGATTGGAGTTACCCAGCAGAAGGTATCTTCCCAGTTGCCAGTATGCTTGCTCTAGCCACAGAAACAATAGAGACTCACTGAGACTTAGATTACTGGGAGCTGGCCAAGATATGATCTAACAAATTTGAATTCTTAGAAGTATGTTAGAGCCATATACATCTGGAAGCATAGGAGCTGCTAAAAATGACAACTCTGGGTTGGCTGGGCTGGAGATCTATCTGGGCACCTCCAAAGGGTGGTGAAGCCACCACCATACCTTGTATGATATATATCTAAGCATCAGGTAGAAAAGATTTACCTGATGGTGTGTGATATGTATTTAAGCATCAAGTAGAATTAATTTTTACCTGATGCAAAACACCAGCAGTGCTAAGCAGTGCTTAGTGGCATCAACAGTACTAAGTATAGTCTAAGCCACTGTACTTGATCATGAACCACTCCTTGAATATTATAGGAAACCGAAAGTGGAGATAAGCATGGGACAGAGCACCCTGTTACCTACATTTCATATATAAACAATATCCTGGTCAAATAAAACTGACAGAGTTAATTGAGCTCAAAGTTGGATAGATATGAGAGTGGGGAGCTGAGGGTGGGAGTGTGGCTATGAGGTGCCCCGCTAGCAGCTTGTTAGGTGTGGACGCTGGACACGCCCACGCCCCTAATAAGGCGCCTGGGCCGTATGCATCAGGTGTTTTGACAAGAGAGCTGACACCAATTACAGTGATTCACAATCCAGTAACATATCTCACACGGAGGACAAAGTTGGACGAACCTACAGTCCGTCATTCAGGTTAAGTGGCATGACTTCAAATGGGGATAAATGTGTTTGGACTAGAAAAAGCCACTTCGTTACTATGACAATTCACCTGCTTTTACTCACCAAACACCAGCTGTAACGTGACATTCAAACTTTGCTCGCTACGGTGTGCTATAGATCGCTTTCACCTTCTAACAAGAAGGAGGTTTGAGCAGGCATTTGCGTTCATAGTGCATTACAAAAATTAAGGGTTCAATCCAGGTGTAAAAAAATAGACGAGAAGCCATCTAAAATAAATAAAAAATAAATAAAAACACCAATCTAAGCTAAAGCCAAGCACCACTAATCAAACCCTCCACCTTTTCAAATAATATTAAAACATTTATAGCTCACCACCCTCTATCGCTTCGCGTAGTTCAAGAACTTCGACGCCAAAAACAGAATAATCAAACTGCTTCCTACAAACGCACTAAAGATCCCCAGATCCCTCCACCTGTTACCCCAGCTGAGACCGAGTGGCTCAAAAAACTCATCTCCAACCTTGAAAGCACAGTACTCACAAAGGTCAGTCGCCGAAAGGTCATTGATGTATCCCGGCGCCTTCTGCATAAACTCGCCGGCGTATTCGAGACATGTCATGTTGGATGGTACTTGGAACCTGTTAAACTCCATCGGCGCACACACAACAGGTTTGTCATGGAGCTCGGTTACGACCATTCCACCGATAAGCCGAGTGAAAGGATCAAGCTGATAAAGCCATGCACGCCAGAAACCGGGGATATTGGGCTTGGGGATTGTGACACCGCACTGTGGAGGTTGTTAGACATGTAGATAAAAACGCGGAAGAGGGATCTTACAAAGAGCGCAAAGATAATAATGATAAAAGGGTTTAGTAACGAGGCGATGAAGAAGTTTGGCGTCAGTGCCGCCACCATCTGTGCCAGTGACACAGAAAACATCTCGCAGATAAGGATGATGAAGAATTGGTATCCAGCGCGGTCAGGTGCACTGTCCATTCCCGATGGGAAATAGATGCAAACGAAAAAGGCCACAGCGCAGAGAATAGAGTAGGGGATCTCGGCGACAACCATTGCAAGGGTGAATGCCGCAGGCTTGTACATCTTTGAAGACTGCTCGCGGTAGGAGATTAAGCGTGCCTGAGGACCGATTTGTTAATACATCCGTAGCCAAGAAAGATCGCTACGGTAGAATCATACCATATCGTACATCGGTTCCACCTGAGCAAGAATCAAAGACGGTAAGACGGTAACCTGAAATATCAAAAAGACTCTGTACTGCAAGCTCGACCTTGAGTTATCGAGGTTGACGAAGACAACACCAGTGAGAAGTGCGATGACGACATGGTTGAAGAGACGAGTGAAGCCGTAATTAGGAGTGCGCCAAAATTGAACATTCATGCGCTTCACAACCTGAGTGATTTGAAAACTCAGAGGGGTAGCGTATTGGCTCTGCTCAACCGGCGGAGCGGCACCAACTGCGGCGATTCTTTCGTCTTTCATACGGGAGATTTCTGCTTTCACGTTGGCCAATTCATCGGAGGTATGCCAGATTTCGCCCCAGTCGCGGTCTCCAATCCTTGGCGATTGACCAGCTCCTGTTACCGTCTTGTTAGCTGAAATTGTGGCTACAGGTAAGTAAATACAGGGACTAACCTATGGCGTCGAGCATCCACTCGGCTACATTGGCATTTGATGGGCAGTAGGCTCCATGTTTCGCGAAGTATGCCAAGAGAGACTGAGAATCTTTTCCAATGTCGCCGAAATAGACACATTCACCACCGCGCTGAAGCAAGAGCAAACGGTCAAAGTTCTCGAACAAGCTAGCGTTAGGTCTGTGGAGAAAATATCAGTCAGCTGAATCAAAAATATCCGCTAGCGGAGTTCTTACTGGTGGATAGTACAAAGGATGGCCTGTCCAGCAGCTGCTAACTTCTTCAAGAAACGTACAATGTTGAATGCAGACTGTGAGTCCAATCCTGACGTTGGTTCGTCCAAGAAAAGCAACAACTCGGGTTTGGCAGCGAGTTCCACACCAATCGTCACCCGCTTCCTTTCTTCCACGGCAAGACCGCTGGAGGGATCGCCAATGATAGCATCTGCAATATTCTCCATCTCAAGAAGAGTAATAACTTCTTCAACATAGGCATTTTTCTCCTCGATAGGCACCTCGTACGGTTGACGTAGGTATGCAGAGAACCGGAGAGCTTCCCGGACAGTTTGGGTTGGCACATGAACATCAAGCTGCTCGGCATATGAGGTACCACGCTGGAAAGCGATTCCCTTAGGCTTGCCATCAACAAGAACATCGCCCGTAATGACACCGATATTCTTTCGGCTGGCCAAGACATCGAGAAGAGTGGTCTTTCCGGCACCTGAGGCACCCATCAAAGCTGTCAATTGTCCAGGTTTCACATAACCAAAAATATTGTTGAGAAGGCGAAGTTGACCGCTGGGCACAGGGACTTCGTAAACAAGGTTCTCCCACGTCAAGACCGCCTTTAAGTTGATGTTTAAGGCCGAATCGTTGGCAGAGTCGACGGATTTATTTTTCCTCTTGGCATCTCTACGCTGAACTAGGGACTGGTTGAGCTTTTTGAGTTCAGCATTTTCCTTTGCGAAATATGTGATAGTTTTCCCTCCAGCGCCGTACGTAAAGTATTCTCCGAGGAAAGCGTTCGAGGCCAAGAAAGCGGCAATTAGCAAGACAAGAATTCCAATATTGCGACCAAGATCCAACGGGTTATACGAAAAGCTAAGATTAATATAATCGCCGCCGATGATCTGATCAGAGCCTGGCTGAGCGCCGGGAAGCGTGCACGTTTGATAGTTAAGGTTATTATAGCCTAGACCAGAAGGGACGAGGGCTTCCGGACCGCAGGTAAAAGTGACCCGCTTAAACTCATTCATCATCAACGCCGAAAATCCCAGACCTAGGCCGTTGATCCAGAAAATCCAAGATACCCAATGTCCCTGCGAATGGTAGGGGATTAGATAACCGCTAGTTAATACGAAGAATGTGATGACCACCGCGGCAAACTTGAGTGCGTAGTCGAAATCGGGACAGAGACATCCAACAGTTCTAAAGAACAGTGTCATAGCGAGATAGCCGAGGACGATAATGATCCAAAAGGAGAAGAAAGCGCCAGCGTCGCGGACCAAACCACACATAAAGTAAACAATGACACTGAAGACAAAGATTTGACTAGCAGCGAAGATGACGTCAATCACAATCTGTGCCATCCAGAGCGCCGATGGTCGGTGGAATGTGTATGCCTTGTGCTTGTTGACAATCCCTCGACCCATCATGGTGCTTGCCAATTCAGAGAATGCCTGGAACGCATTAAAGAGAAGTGACATGAAGAGCACACCACCACGGGTGAAGGCGCCAGCAGAAGTCTGGGGAAGGTTGAGATAAACTGTTCCGAAGATGATAGCAATAACGATAGATGTAATCCAGGAGACGGTGAGCGAGAACTTGTCCCCCCACTTGAGCAAAAATTGACGTTTCATTAGAGCCCAGACTTGAAGGTAGAATGGAATGGTGTAGACGGAAGTCTTTCTAGCTCCGCGGCGCTTCTCTTCGCGAGCAGCAACCTCGAAATCCTGGTGTGCGTATTCGTCCTCACGAAGTTCCTCGCGGTACTGCTCCATTTCGTTGTTGAGAGTGGCATATACTGTGCTGTTGTGGAAGGCATCCTCAAGGGCTTCTGGTGTCGATGGAACATTGGTCTCGTCTCTCCCTTCGGCATAGTCACTACGAACGCGTCAATAAGAGGTGGTATACAGGTGAGAGAAAATAGGACAAACCGCTCCCAAACATCGGTACAGCCAGTCAGATAGTCTGGCGTAGTCTGGCGGGGCTTAGGCATAAATCCCAATCCTTCAAAGTAGGCCCGGGCTTCCTTTGTTGGCCCAAAATAGACCTCACGTCCTCTGAGACACCCGTTAATTAAACACAATTACTGCACGTGTGGTGGCACTTACGAATCAATAACGAGAACCTTGTCAAATTGGTCGTAGATGTTTTCCGAAGCCTGGTAAAGGGAAACGAAAGTCGTGCACTGGTAAACATTGGTCATGATTCGGAGAGATTTGGCATAATCTAGAGCTGTAGATGCATCCAATCCACGCGTACTATTATCCCAGCAGCAAACTGATGCCCTATCATGATAATGTTAGTACTTTCCACGAGCACTTGCAACGGGATCGAGTGATCAACAGTGACGGCCGGAGCGACCTACTTCGTGATCATCATCTCCGCAATCGAGACACGCTTCCGTTCTCCTCCAGAAACACCTCTCAAAAACTGGTTTCCGACTACCGTATTCTTAGTATGGGTGATATTGAACATCTTCAGTAGCAAAGTAACAACACTGTCTTTGAATTGTTGCTTCGACATGCCCACTGGGCGCTTTTCGGGTGTTTTGGTATCCAATGCAAACTCTAGTGTTTGTCCAACAGTAAGAGTAGGATTATGAACTAGAAATCCGCAGGTCAGCAAAACTGGCACTCCAGCTATTCATGGAATACTGATTACCGTCGTCTTCCTCGTTATACACGCTCTCGCCGCGATATCGTTGCCCGAATGTTTCTGCAGAATATCGTCCATACATAACCTCGCCGTCCACTTTCGTATATCCAAATCGCTGATTCGCAATAACCTTTAAGAATGTCGTGCACCCACTGCCAGGACGTCCAAGGACCAAACACATCTCCCCGGGCTTCATGACTCCCTTAAAGCCCTTCAAAATATCGATCTCCTTACCCTTCTTGTCCATTCCAAGAAGTGACCATATAGTAGAAAAGATGTTGAAGAACCCAATCACAGCATCGGGGAAAGTTGAGACAAAGTTCTTAACTCCGCCAATACCGGAAACAGTCAAATCTTGCCAAACAACACCTAAACCCATTCATCAGCTCTGTATGCCCGTGCAATAACTGCCCAAGGTGGAGTATACCTATTTTCTTCTGTTTGATACCTGCTTCTCTCTCCGAGGTTTCATTGCCGCGTAAATGAGCTTCCAGATCAAACTGTTCTTCCTCCTCTTCCTCGTCAAATCGTACCGCCTTCTCGGGATCCGTCGACTCCCTGTTCTGTGTTCGCGAGATTTTACGACTTGCTGTTCGTGAGATCTCTGACATCTGCCGGTTCAGCTCGCGGAATTCTTCTTCTGCTGCTTCGACATTGATGCCTTGGTTGATATTTGAATTTCCGCGGGGGTTAGTGGTATTGAGAACTTCCCGCGGAGTGGCCGTTGTGAAATCGGCCATGGTGTCCTCTGAAGCGCTCGAACAGGCACTCGTGCTCACAGGTTCGGTCATTTGGTAATTAAAAAACTGTATTGATGATTGACTAAAAGATGTAGAGAAATTGTGGTCAAAGAAATTAAAAAATGCCCCAGCTAGTCAAATATTGTCCGTTAAAGCGCCTCACAAAGAGGATGAAGAAGGATGAAGATCTATCGAAAGGGGCCTTGAGAAGGCGTGGAAGGTTGCGTTTGTGTGGTCCCCACGGTGGAATGAATGATGTACTGAATGAACTTTGGAAACGCAGGGGAGTGAATGAATGCATATAAAGAAGATCCCGAACCTCTTGTGAGAAACTACGGAATTCCGAAGCTCCAGCAAAAAAAGAGCGGAGCTACGTAGGTCTGGTTTCATCAGATAACCAGAAAACCCTTGCCAAGAACAATTTCCATACTCACCTGTCTCGCTTGCAGCTAGGCCGTCAACTTTAGATTATTCCGTGTCGGTGCAGCCGTAGTACTCACCAGAATCCTACCTCAGTCCGCGAATCTCACGGATGGCGGTTGTGGTCATCACAATAGGGCATGCCAGGGCAATTCATCCAGGTCTGGTGGCGCAAGAATCCGGACGTATACCCAGGAGCTAACTCAAGAAAGAGCTAGCACGTAGGTATTATCCAAGTATGTGCATACATACGTATGTCTCCAAGAGGAAAGCTGGATTTCGGATCGATATCGATTTCGGGCCGCATATTCCCAGACCCGATCTGATCTTTGACGCCACTCATGTGGCCCAGACTGAAGAAGGGCTTTCATATTGAGCATTGACAACATCAGGCCTGGAGGAGCTGGTGCCCTATTCCGGGGGTAACTTGTAAGAGAACACTGGAGATCCTCAACAGTCATCACGCAGAGAAGCTTCGAAGAGAATCGCCTCTCCGGAGCCCCGGCGGCCGGCAGCAATCTAGGACCCACTACACTTCCACGATTTCCATCCGGTTTCCTTGGCTTCTTCCTTCCTTAGACGAATTTTGGTTCGTCAGGATGCATGCCGTTTAGCGTACACCCGACAGCGGGCCACTTTCCGTGAAGCCCTAAAAACTCAGAAGTTTGTAGTTAGTGCTATATTTTTGTTAAGGCTACTTCGCAATACCGTATCTAAGCCATATGACAGACTAGCTTATAATAAAGCGCAAGCTAGGTGTAGATTTATAAGCTTAGTACGGATCTCCAGATACCCGCATCCCTTTAACCTTGAAAAAACCTGTGTTCAATTGACGATTGCCAGTCAGTGTGGAATCATTGACTACATGTCTGTGCCAGGTACAAACACGGGTGGAAATGTCGTTCTATTGAAGAATCGAGATCGATCATCAACGCTGATTCACGACTTTTCATCAAGCTCGCCAAGCGATCGGCCGTCCGGGACACTGTTCTTCCGAATCCGAAAAAACTAAGGCTTGTATGTTCCACGGCATTTAATGGCCCCGGCGTCCCGATATCAGGAGCCCTGCATCGTGCAACGCCAATTCTCGAAGGCGACGATGTACCTAGTCCAACCGTAGTTCCAAACCCATCAAGGAGAAACCGCTTCGGATGAAGAAGTGCAGACCACGTACATGCGCGTAAACTTTATTTCAACGTCTGGGGAAGCAGATTGATTACCATTGGTCGGTGCAACGCAAGTACACCGGATTCTTCTCTGCTATGCACGAGATACTCTCGAGTCCAGGTACTCGCAAATCAGTCAATCCCCTAGTAAGCAATTACTTATAGAAAACTCACATAAAAGAAGGCAGTTTTAAATTTACAAAGCATTCCAACCACTCAAAGACCACCAGTTTAGTGTCCCACCCACCGATATCGATATCTGCCGTATCACAACTGCTACCCTTAAGAGTATACGCATAAGCTTCCACATTGAAATAACTTTGTAGTTCCAAGTCGATTTCACCCTAGATGAATGAGAGAGCGTTCCAACATTTTTGTAAACATATACACATCTTGCGTCGCCTCGAAGCATTCTCATTGGCCGAAATTGTTCGACATGTGGCAGTGCGTCAGTTTCTATAGCATCATGTACGCGTTTCAGCCACAACACGAGTGATCTTTCTCCATCGTCATTTTCCTTAAATTCGCACGTCATTGCTACATGACGTTATGTTGCCACTAGGGAGAGTGGAGGAGATAGGGTGAGGGTGCTGGAGACTGCAGAATAGCAGCTAGAGGGTGAGTGAGAGGTGAAAAGCGTCGGAATATAAAGTGGGTGCGAGTCGCCGTAGGTTGTGAGGCCACGCAGCGGCCGAGAAACCGGAACGATGGGTAAACGTGCTCTAATCCTTTCTACTTCTTTACTTGAGATTTGTGAACTTCTTTGTCGACCGCTCAAGCGTGCTAACCAAATCTTCATACTAACTCCTAGTTCACATCCTATCGGCGGCAACGCCGCCACCATGCCTTGTACAATAACACAATCTCTCACGGGCCCGCTCCCACTGCATAGGGTTCATATTGCCGCCATCGTACATACCTAGCTCAAGATTTTGCGGGGAGGAGTAGCAGGCGAAAAGGGTGGAAGGGGATTCTCGCCCTATCATTCAATGAGTGCATTGGTTTGGCAGTGAGACCTACGTACCAGTGGGGAAACTTTTATTAACAAAACACAACGCAGGTTCTCTCTTTTACTTGATCAGTTTTCGTCTCTTTAGTATCATCTACTTATCCGACTAAGGCGTAATAGTGATATACCGACGACGAGACTTGCGGAACAGTAAGCAACAACGCGCCGACTGAAGGGCAAGTTTCTGATGACTCACTCTCAACCATGGGGGCTAACGGTCCCAATCGAGTCTACAGCCATAACTTCGATTCTATCTCTATTCCCACCTCAAAGTCCTCCATCCGCACCAACCAACCAACCTCGTAATTTCGACAATATCATCCACTTCATCCTCTACCCACGCGTTTGTCGTTTCTGAGGGCCAGTACGGGGATCTCTTGAGCCATCTCTAGAAGTCCATCCGCGATAGCCTGAGCCCAACATATTCTCCGGAATCGATATGTTCACAATAGTCAGTACTTTCAAAACTCTCGCTGCTAGTAACTACTCAGGTCCTGTTTGAGGGCTGTTACTCTGGGATGTGGTCTACCTTGAGCCTAGACATATATACTCGTGGAAGCGACATCCCCGCTTGGAGGAGTGGCGTACAACTACCGAACAAAGCCCATCCCATCCCATGTCCCCGTTTCCTCTACCTTTATCATAGAAGTCATCATCTTCTCCAGAAGGTTTTAGGATCACTCAGGGTCTGTGTGCTTGTCTCTGTCAAGTGGTTAAAAGATCTTCTCAACGGGGGCTGCACCTCCCCTGATCCTGCGAAAGAAGGAGTGAAACATGGACATCACTACCTGGGTCTATAAGATGGAGCATCTGAGAGACATGGCCGTCCCACCAAGGCGAATCCAATGCCGGCAACCTTTGCTGTGTGACGATGTGCTTTAGAAAATTTGAGCAAGATAAGCACTAACGATAGTCAAGATATGTATAAGTAACGCTAGACCTGGTCCCACCATCAATTGACGTTTTCTGTTCTACGAATGTGAGAAATTTCGCGAGCTCTATGGCGCTCCAAGTCATTGGAATATAAATGGATATGTTTATACTTTTCAGGAATCCTAGGTGCTAGTAAGTTCTATTTACTTGTCACGTTGATTTTCCTGTTACGAGTGCAGATTGTTTAGTAGCCGGATTGCCCGGGCAGTGTTGAGGGATTCTGTAGAGTACATCTGCATGGCATTGCTGTTGTATATTCTATATTGAAATCTGAATAAGTAATTTCTTATTCACAAATTTTGATTCTTACAATCTTCTCATTGTCAAGAACGTTTCATTTTGTATCATTTGGTGTGTTGCATTCTTTTGAGCTTCTTTAGCTTTGGTATGAATTGTATGAATTGTATGCATTAAACTCTTCACCACTAAATGTAGTGCCTTTGCACAGTACTTCTCCATCACTGAATTATTCTCCAAATTTTCAAAAGCATCTGAAAATAGCCACATCATCTGGTAACACCAATTAAATAGTGAATGGGATCCTGGTACTGCTGTGACTTGAAGCTTGAATTCAATTGTAATATTCATTGCAATTTGCCAGTCTATACTATTTTTCATCTTGTACTGATAAGACTAATCAAAAATAGCAAAACTCCATGAACAGTAGGATAGTTGGCCATTGCTTAATGATTTTGCTCTGGATGTTAAGGTATCATATAATTCAAGGTGGATATTCCATTGGTTTTCCAGCTTGTCAATGCTGGTATTCAGATCCTAGTGGGTGAGATTTGCATATTCTGCATCCAACAAGTTCACCAATTAAAAATCTGTCACATAGGTCATCTTGTCAGCGACACTCTGATATGTCTCTGCCATTCCAGGCATTGTAACCACAAGGATCGGTTCCAGGGCCAACGTAAGCACTGAATGCCCTTGAGGTGAAGTTGTCTAAATCTCTAAAAGGTGGCAGGGCTCTGCATTTATTCTATGCATCACTGTGGTTCTGATGCATATCCTCATACAGCCACCATCTTCATACAAGTCTTCATTCTCATACAAGACATCAGACAATGCTGAGACTCACGATCCAAGTACACATGCAACACAGTTTGTTACTTTGGTTGCTTGGTTGACAGATATCTCTCGAGGGCATAAGGCCCGCATATGTACAAGCTCCCATATGCGTACGCATACGCACTATTTGACATGAGATGCATCTCCCTAATCCTGATGTAAGTCATGCATATCCTCATACAAGCCATTGTATCAGAGTTTTGACGGAGGCTGAAACTCACGGTCCAGGTACACATGCAACACAGTTGCTGCATAGATAGATCATCAACCTTTGTAGGCTTACGGGGCTGATGGGCTATGGGACTCATACGGGCTTATGTTATGGCATTCAGCCGTGGCTATAGATGAGTGCGTACGCATGCGTACATGGGTTATCGTATATATCTGACCTTGGTAGCCTCGATCGCAGTCAATCATTACTTTCAACAACAGTGATGAACCATAGAGATAAGTACGTACAGCTATGAACACGGCAGCTGTAACTAGGAAATGGAGGGACAGAGTATTTAAGCATGGTCGGAAAGTTGACTGTCGCTGTGACTTGACTGTCAAAGTTGATTGCCCTGAGATAAGCCTACCTACCTCATCTGTCCGGTATAAATGCATAAACTATTACTGGTGCCTTTTTTCCTGTCTTTCTCGGCGGCGCTCACCAGGACATCCAACTCATTATTCATCCAAGTGTTTCTACCGCGCTGAAGCGCGCCAACTATTTATTTTTAGTGAAGTGTATTATGCTTTTGGCCCTTATTTATTTTAAATTGGTGCAGAAGGAGATACACTGCGTAGTAATTCGGAGTTGCGTGACTCGTGTCTGCCCATCATTGCAAAGATACTTTTATCTATCCCCTTACCATAAGCATAACTGATTCCATCGCACGGCCACTAAATTCTTGAAGTCTTGAGCAAGATGCATGCATTTGACCTGTCTTTAGGCAAGATGATTCCGGCGAATATGGACAATAGCTCACTTGGGCGCATGCACAAGTATGCCAATTTGAGGCGAATTATTGCTCCGTGTGAACGCGTACTAGTTTCCGAAAGACCAAGATTAATCAATCTTCATGGACGAGAATATTTAGTGTCCAAGTTAATTGGCGGGTCGTAGTGCACCCTCGATCTCTCCACCAGACTGACATGCTAGGGTTTGTTCCTAGGGGATGGTAGTTGTATTCAGTGGCTACAAGTTGACACGTTCTGACTCTGTACCGAGACTGGACTTGTTAACGTGCCAGAGACTTTGGAAATCACAATGATTCCGGAGGGCGTGCTAGCAAGTTTAGTATGCTAGACTGCGCAGTCTGTTCACATTTGAAGGCGGTGACTATTATTCAGGCGCGCTTCAGCGCGGTAAAAAGTCTTGGATGGGTAGTGAGGGGGATAGTCAGGACGCACGTCGGGTAAGTATGTACGTCATTCGACACCAGGCTCACCATCGGTATCTCAGCTTGGAGATTGTCATTGGGAGACTGTGATATGATCAAAGTTGAGGGGGTGTAGTAGATCATATCCGATACTTCTGACCAGGGACCCTATGTCAAATTCAATTTTTCCATTGCCAATTCTTCGTGCCGTTTCGTCTCGGTGGCTTCCTTAAGTTGTTATCTAGCCCTCGTACTTAGATCAAGATCTGTCATTTCGGGGGTTTATATTTTATATATCAAAACTAGCGACTTCGGTGTATCGAAACGTGTTTCAAACGACAGTAGCACAATAGATATAACTCAAACGGGTTCTCTAAGTTACATGGCCCCTAAGATTCTATTGAGTAGCCATAAGCCGAACGGCTATACGAATGCTATAGACTTTGGTCGTTAGGATGTGTTCTATATAGAGTGGTAGCGGGAAAAGTGCCATTCTCAACCTCTAGGGATGTTTACCGCTACGATTTCGGGCAAGAAAGCTTTCCTCAGTTCGAATTACAATCGGTTGGACTTTGTGAAGCCGGAATCCACTTTATCGAAACCTTATCCAGCCAAATTCGATTGGTCGGGGGACAGCAGAGCTTGCTTTGAAAAGCAGCTGGGCTGTCTGTGGACCATACGGGTTTCAAGTTAGCGAGAGACTGGTGCAATACTTCAAGGATCAGCGGAGAAAACCACAAGGCTCTAACCTGAGTCGCAAGCTCCCACTCAAGCTCCCTCTACAGCAGCATATACACCCACAAGCTTGTATCGTGCGATAGACACCCATACCTCACCCCTCGCTGCTGGGAAGCTCCCCACCGCTGAGCACCGCCGCGAGCCAGGCGAGGAGAAGCTGCAGACGGAACAACTAACATGCGGCGTCAACGGGCAAATCTCCAAGGCCGTAAAGATATTCGGATGCGGGTACTGTACGAAGACATTCGCTAAGTTGTCTGAGCTCACCCGAAATTGGGTTCAGCTTATCAATACCTATACAGAAAAGTTAGGTCTTTTTCCATCCCATGTGCCTAATTCCTATTGCGAAAGGTGTGGCCACAAGACATTCAGCAATTCAAACATTAAGCTCTACAGGAAAGCCAAACATCAAAATGACTTTGACTCTGCAGTTCATACAACCGATCTTCCTAAAAACTGGAGACGAAGGTATCCTAAGCTTGCGGGTCAGGACAACGATGATATCCGGTATCATAATTCAGGCATTTCGTTGGCTCGCCCACAACTGTTTGTCGGGAAATACAGAAATTCAGTGACAGAACACTGGAAAATTATGCACGTTTAGTTCAGGGACTATCTTAATCACCCGAAGACCACGTACAGCAAATTTGTAGACTAACGAGTGTTCTAGCTCGACAGAAAGATTGGTATGTAATACATCATCGTCACTGTACTCTGTCCCGTTAACCCTGTATTGACGGTTAAATCTGATAAAGAGGGTGGGTATCTTCATGACGGTTCTCGAATTGTGATGGTGGATGGTGGATAGTCTGGGGCACACGACGCAAAGGAGTTTTGTGGATGTGGTTTTGACGAATGGGAAGAAAGAGTACGTGTGGACTGTGAGGGGAGGGATGGGGGAGGGTGTATGGCGATGGTGAATGGCGTTTGCTTCGCGCGTGCTTGCTGAGAATGTGGATGGATTTTTGTACATGCTTTATTTCAGGCCGAGAAAGCTAATGTTCGGGAGAACACTAGGTGAATACATACGTTGACATCTATTTCAACAAAACAGTAGTAACAATGCCACTTTTGAGCTACTTTAGCGGATCAACCGATCGAGTGCTTCCAGTTGAGCATTATGGTTAGTACTACCGTCTAGCATTATTAGAACACGCGGGGGGCAGGTTTTAATGGAGAACTGTAGCTATGCTCGTTGTGCTTGACGTTGAGCATGGCCCCATGGCCACTGCTCTATGTCGTACTGGCTATAGAGGAGTTTAAGAAGACTAAGAGATGTATTTAGCTAATTAGTGCTGGTTCTCCTCTGTTCTCAGGGGTAGTTAAAGCTCACTGTCACGGTATGACTATAGACTTTGACTTGTCCGGACATGCATATAGCACAATGCGTATATTCCGGCGTGGCTTCGGGCAGTCACTGTTGACCGTTATTTCTATGGCATCACCCCCAACTGTCCGAACATGGGTCACCTACCTTCAGTTGAGGAGACGCGGGAATTATACTACAAATGCTTTGAAGCTTCTCCCAACTACCTGTAGACCACCAGTTTAGAAGACGATGAAGGCCTGACACCTGTTGGGGGAACATGTCATATATGAGTTGAGGGAAGAGATATCTATCGGTTAGTCATAATTTGGTACTAGATAGGGTTAAAAGCGTTTGAAAGATATATATTTATGCAATTAATTTGTTAGGGGATATAGTTAGGACAGGTGCAAGAGTGCGTTCTTGAGGAGCAACACCGCAAAGGTAGGCGTAGGTGATATTCAATGACTGAGCATGCTTACGAATGGCGTCAGTAAATAAAAATCCCCAGCCCGCGCAGTGCATTCGTACGGATCGATATCTATAGAACGTAGTCTACTCATATCACAGGAGATCCCTTCCGGTCGTGTTGGGAACTAGGCAGCAATGCAGCAATGACATCATTGTACAGTTGCGGTAAAAGCGATGAGATGCATGATTCCAAGAACAACCCCATCAAGTCAGCTATACCCTTAAGAAAGCCGCAAGTATTTGGGAATCTCAGAATAACTATTGAGAGGTTAACCTCGGGTCTTTAAATCCACTACAACTAGGGTGATTTTGTAGATATTGAGGTTGTGATTTTTGCGTCTCATCACCTCTTTACCGCGACTGTACAGGTGAAACCACCACCACTTCCCCCAACTTCTAGATTCTCCACAGGTTTAAATCTGAAGGCTGATCAAAAGAGCAAAAACACCCAGACGCTGTTTATTGTGCCCAATCCGGAAACAAAACAAAAAAGTTGTTAAAACCCAAAATAACCCAAAATAACCCATAGCACCCATTTTCCACCGCAAAATACGATAAAAGGTAATAAACAACAAACCCGAATACCCTAAACTCAAACCCAAAACGTAACGCAGAATATGTATCCTCCCTCTTCCTTCCACACCTCACGTTCTGTTCATCATTAGCCTTCATCCCAAACCAAAGTATCACCAAAGGACTTACAACAGCGCCAACGTCAAATCACCATGAATCCTCGCCTTCAGTGTGACCTCAAGCTCAATATTTAAATCCAGCCTAATACTAGGCGCACCCGAGGACCCTTTCTTCTCCTCCTTCGGCGGGGCTGCAACTTGTTGTTGCTGTTGTTGTTGCTGCCGTTGCTGCTGCTGCTGACGTTGCAGTGCTTGCTGTTGCGCACCGCGCGGGATCTCCTCTTCGTACTCGCTCTCTTCGGATTCGTCTGTGTCTGAGATGTCGTCGACAACCGGGCGCTTTTCAGTGGTTCGGGCGGACATGGTGTGGGTTCGGGTTGTGGGTAGTGATGATGGTATGGAAGGTGGCGGATGTTTGTGGGATGGCTCTTGGGGTTGTAAGTGTGAGGTGGATCACGGAGCCAGTTTTATGGTGGTGAGGGAGGTGACGTTGTAGGGCGCCAAGCAGGGAATGCGAAGGTTGCACCAGGTTCTGGTTCCTTGTATTTGCAACTGGGAGAACGACGTCATCGGTTGGGGTGACGTCCAACAGGCGGCAAAGACGAGGGAGAGGGGAGATTACGTACGAAGGTAGGATACCGGCTTTTGGATTGTAACGGGACAAATGATATTGCGTGTGGGTATAGAAGAGCTAAAAGCCGATATTTACTATCATTAACGGCGAAAGCACCACCATGGCCAACGTCACCACCGAACTTCCACATCACGCAACCCCACTATCCCTACAATTCCCCGTACGCATTCAACTGTCCTTAAAATTCCCATCGTGCCGCAATCAATACCCAACTCTGATCCAGCACAAAACACATTAACCCTCCTTCCCACTTCTCAATTGTCACGGATCACACTACTGCCTAGTCCAGACACTGACTCGGAAACTCCCAACCCGCTACTTCCAAACTCGTCGTAGGAAGCACTCCATCCCACCAGCCCGCACTTCGATCAAAGGCTCAGCGCTAAACTACTGATTTCACTTCGTGCAATCCAGATACGCCCGTCTCCACAATGCCAGTACTGCCTTTTATCAAGCACCATCCACTGGCCTCGAGAAGACTTGTGTTCGCACCATCAGATGAAGACATTCACACCTTCCAATCTCCAGCTCTCGAGTCCTACTAGACACTCTACCTGAATCTTCACTAGAGATAGTCATAACCCCGACACAGGAACACACGAACGTGCGGGGTGAGATAATACTTTAGCAATACTATTATGTTCTGTCCGCGGCTGACAGCATTCAGAAAATCTAGCGCTGACAGATGGATGTACATAAGCCCCGAGGCGTAAACCCATGACTAACCTCAAGATGTATCACTAATCTCTCCTACTCCTTCTAAAACTACCTAACTCTTTGAAAGTTGCGAACCATTGACGCTGGAGTAAAGCAGTTTAACCTCAACTTCACTCTCGCTCTAGCCACCGTATTTTTATTGACAATCTCCGCGGCGTGAACGACGAGATGACCGTAGATACCTTTTTACTACCGAACCAGCTAGTTTTAAATGACAGCCCTTAGGCTTCGGACCAAAGTCCTGATGACAGATGACGTTCGAACCTCATCTAGCGGACACTGCGAATGATGACCTTATGATACTTCTCAACCTTCCCATACCAAGAGCCACCCATCAATTCCAGCCAACAGTGTAGTCTCAGAGTAGTGTAGGTATTAGGAACCAACATTCCATTCCTTCCATTCCATCTACTACATACCAGCAATAGTAAATATTATATTACATCCACGTGCCTCTCAAACCATTCACGTTTTAGAACCTTAGAAGAAAAGAAAAACCATAAATCGTAGCTCGTAACTGTACCATATCTCATCGCCATCTCGAAAGTAAGAAACACAGTGTATCCTCCCCTCAAAAAGAAAATCAACAAACTACTCAACAACCCCCGCCAAGCTTCCCCCACTCCTCGACCGACTCCGTCTCCTACTACTCCTCTTCTTACGCCTGCCATATCCCTTATACATATCCTCCTCATCCTCATTATCACTGCCGCCCGCCACTGTCGTCGGCGACGTGAGGCGGATCTCCGGATTCGGCGTGTCGTCTACGTAGTAGTTTTGTTCTGCGGCTGGGATGAGGATTTTCCCTTCTTTCTGCGGTTTAGGCGGGGCGGGGGGTGGTGAAGGTATGGATTGTGAAGGATGCTGGGGAGGAGGGTATGAGGGACGCCGGGAAACGTCGGAAGGAGGGTGTGAGGGTTGTGGATGTGAGGGGCGGCGAGTAACGTCCGGTGGAGGGTGGGAGGGGCGGCGGGCGGGGGATTGGGATTGTGGAGGAGGGAATTGTGGGGGACGGTTTTGGGATGTTGGGGAGGTGTAGGTGTTTTCGTCAGGCATTGTGACGTTTGAGGGGGAAGTGACAGAGGGGCGGTGGTGTTGCTGTGGTGGGCGTTGCTGGCGTTGCTGCTGCTGGGGGTGTTGTGACGGATGTTGCTGCTGGGAGTGTTGTGAGGGGTGTTGCTGCTGGGATTGCTGCTGCTGGGGTTGCTGCTGCTGGGAATGAAACAACTGACTTTCCTTCACGGCAGAGCTCGGGAGCTCTGCAAGTTGTGCATCCCCGCCGCCGAACTTGCTCGGCCGGAATTTGATCTTTGTCCCATCGTCGATGCCCTGCTTCTCAATCGATACCAGCTTCCCTGCACACTCCTTCACAAACCTGCTAGTCTCTCGCTGTGACAGATACCTTCTGGTCCCCGTCGCCACCTCGCTGAGCCGGTTCCACTCATTCATTCCGAACTCTCCCACACCCACCTCAACGTTGAAGCGGTAGTAGTCCTGAGTCGCCACGCCGCCCTGCGCAAGTTTCGGCCTTCCGCCGTCGTCGCCGTCGACGAGTTCCCGGTGTACACGCTCACAATCGTCGATACGCCGCATCAACCGCCGCTTTGCCTCCGCGAACCCTTCAAATGCGACGCCCTCCCACCACTCACGCTTTTCGGCCGGTGCCGTCGCAGGCTTCAACCGCTTCCCGGTGCCGACGGAGACGAACGCGCCGATTTCACAGTCGGGGAACTCGTGCAAGTGCGCTTCGTCGAGGACCTGGAACGCCGGGTTGTACATTCCCGCGCCTTCATCGAGGAACGTGGTCTGGTCGATGGTGATACTCTTGAACGCGGCGGCGGTCGCACACGTTGCCCGTCCCGCCTGCCAGATCGTCGTACGGTAACTGGGCATAGATTCGGCGGGGGAGGGGTAGGAGCGCAGTAGCACAGGCGCCGTGCCCTTGCGACTACCTTCGAGCATCGCCGTGACGAAGGTTTTGCATGCGCCCTCGCGCGCATCGAGAAGTGGGGTCTCAGGGTTTCCGATGTTCCGTCGTGGGCGTCCGGTGCGGCCGCGTTCTTGGCTGTCTGTTGTGGATGTGGAAGTGGAGCGCCGCCGCCGCCAGGAGTCGGTGCGCTTATGGACTATCTTTTGTGGCGGCTCAGCGGGAGGCGGGGAGTGCGGGATGATCTGTTCTGAGTCGAAGCGAGTGGATTCCCGTACGCAGTGCTTTATCGCTTCTTCGAGACGAGAGGCTTTGAATAGCGTCTTGCCGTATGGCATCCCAAGAAGCGTTTTGTCCGTGATAAACACAAAGCGCGTGAGTGAGACGTAGTAAGACTTGCAGGACTCGACGTCCATGCGCATTCGACCCAGCATGAGAGCGATTAGTCCGCCAGTTCCTAGCATCACACGTCAGCCATGCCGCCCGGGGGCACAAGGGTGGGGGAAGGAGTGGGGAGAGGTACCATTCCCGCCGATGAGGTCAAAGTAGTCGCAGGGACGCGGGAGGTCGTTGGAGCTCTTTGGCGGGCGCCCCCCATTCTCCTGCACGTATACTTGGTGCATCAGCTCGCCCAGAATGACGAGGGTGGAGTATCCACGGATGCCGCCGCCATCGAGTGAGAGGATCCGGACTTTCCGGCGCCTCGCGGGCGCAGGCTGTTGGTAATGCAGCTGCTGGTAGCGCTCAGAATCTAGGGAGCCGCAATCACTGCCATCGAGTTCTGCAGCTCCCTGCGTTTCTTTAATGAATTCGAACTCCTTGGGAGGGATGGGAGGTCCACGGGCATTGCTGCGCACGTAGGTGCCGGTAGATGGATTGTAGTCGTATTCCATGCGATTGGTGCTGTGTTGAGACGCGTAGGCGATTCTGTGGTTGAGGTTGAGGAGGAGGAAGATGGAGGTGGTGGCGAGGGAGACGGTAAAAAAGGACGATCAGAGAAATAAAGATCTTAGTTCTTTTGGGGGAGCAGCAGCGTTCAACTTGGAAGCGTACTGTTACAGTATAGCTGGGTAGACTAAGACCTCTGCTAAGACCGGGGATGACGATGCACCGTGCTGATGGCATGGCGCCAAGTGGAGCGAGTGAGCTTCGGTGCTGAGGATAGCGACAGGTGGCTGTGGGGCGACATGCAGGCTGGCTGTGCAGACTCGACAGAGAACTCGAGAGTAAGGCTGACTGAGAAGCCCTCGGTCGTTTGCTGTACTCTACTGTACTCTACTGTACTCTACTGTACTCTACTTTAGTCGGCTCCATCGTAATTGAACTGCAGGGTTCTCACAAACACTTTGTAATTGACGAGTACTAGCTCTTTGGAGTTCATAGGATCCATTTTACAGAGCTACCGAGGCACCTCCTCCCACTCATTCCCCCAATACCAAGAGTCCAAGCTCTCACTACTGTTCGCTATTATCGTCAAATGGACCAGACGACACCACCCCAAGACCACTTGTACACCAACTTCACAGCCTGCGATGCTTGCCGCAAGCGAAAGGTCGGATCAAATAACTAAAACCACCCCCCTTCTCCCTTCCACTGACAACCCCGCAGAAGCGATGCGATGGCCGTATCGCAGCCTGTCAACATTGCGCACAAAGGGGCATCCCTTGTATCTACACCCAACGCAAATCCAAACCACGATCCCAATCGAAACCCATCTCTACTCCCGCCCCAGACACGTTAGTGCCCTCGTCCACACTATGCGTTGTCCACGATTAATAAGGCGAATAGAATCGCTGGCGACCTCGATGAGCGCCTAAAACGAATCGAAGAAGCCGTTTTTCGCAACTTCAAGCTCCGCGACCAGGCACATGAGAACCTGCAGCGGCATCGACACGACAGTGAGACCGATGAATCCAGCAGTGATGCACACACACCCCGCACGGCTGGACCCGCGTCGCCACGCTTCGAGGGCGCCCTCGATATCGACAGCCCCTGCAGCTACTTCATCGGCATGTCCTCGCCCTTCTCCTTCATCTCGCCTCCCGGTATGAAGTGGCTCGAAGGGCGCCTCGGAAACGACTCATTCTCGGCCCTGATACAGCGTGCGCAAGAGGCGTATAAATCGTACTCCTCACCTGCAGCGCCCGCAGGAGATTACGTCGAAACCCCCGAGCTCCGAGAGCTCTACATCCACGGTTCGTCCCGAGCCTCCTTCTCCTATTACTCTCCGCTGACTGGATAGAATACTTCGCCTACTTGAACCCTCTCACCCCGCTCTTCTCGACACACACACACGTCTTTTCCGGCCCCACCATCCCCTCCCCCGCCTCGCACGCCGCAACCTCCATCCTCCTCGCCCTCGGCGCACAACACCTCTCCCGCACCTCCCCCGCCCACCTTCACGCCGCAAACTACTACTTCTCGATCACCTCCCGACTCCTCCCCACCGTCCTCCTCTCCCTCTCACCCTGTGTCCTCGGAATCCAATCCCTCATCGGCATGGCCCTGTACTTCCAAGAATCCGATGACGTGCAGCCGATATTCACCCTCCTCGGCCTCAGTACGGGCATGGCAACCCAACTCGGCCTCCACCGTAACCCCCGAAAACTCCGTATCCCCGACCCCCACGAGATCTCGCAGCGCATAAATGCCTGGTGGGTGCTGTACACCCTCGACAAAGAAACCGCGCTCCGCACCGGAAGACCAAGCTCAATCACAGACCAGGACTGCGACGTCCCGCTCCCTACCTCTGAGCTACTGCTGCAACGTACACTACTCGCACAGATCATGAGCGCCGCCCTCCGTGCCACCCTCCGCGCATCCGAGTTGCCAAGGATACAACGGCAGCTAGAGCACTGGCGTAAAGACACGCCATTGGCACTGAGGGGTTGCTGGGAAGAAAATGCCATGACGCTTAGAGTGCGGTTGAATTGCTTTTGCACGATGATAAATTTGGAGCTCGAAGTGGAGGCATGGGCGAGGGAAGAGGCGAAGGCGTTGGTGAAATGGGAGGGGCCGAAGACGAAGGCTTTATTGTCTTCGTTAGCAGCGGCGGCGTGGTGTGTTTTTGTTAAAAGGGTTACTCGGGAGGGGGATGGAATGGGGATGGAAGAGGACGAGGAGGGAATGGAAGAGGACGAGGAAGGGATAGAGATTCTGGAAGAGATTGCGGAGTATATTAGGAGCTGTGAATGGGCTGAGGGGGAGGGGAAGAGGATGAGCGTGTTGTTTTTGATGCTGGTGGATGGGATGGTGGAGTTGGCGAGGCGCGGGGCGGCTGAGGCTTGTCTCGTACGCAGCTTAGGGGTGGAGTATGGAAATCTTGTTGTTTAGTTTTGGCGTTATGAATAGATACCAAGTACTTTAGTATGTAACATGTTTAACTTGGTTGGGCTCTTTGATTTCGAGGCCTCTGTAATCTTGATCCAACTTTCCCTGGATGTTGGTCTGAGTCTGTATCATCAATCCCTAGGCCTTCATCACACTCTCTGGCTTATCCACGTGTCTATCTACGTGTCTGGAGCATTCGGTTCTTAGTCCAAAGTCGTCATCGGATCGTTTGGTCATCTTTAGGCAATCATTCGTTGTTGAGTTCTCGGCATACTACCATTTGCTGAGTGATATCCCGTGACCCCAATTACCTACTCTCTTGTGATAGTGATGACCACCAGACGAGAAAAGGTCCCATTAGCAAAACAGATCTCATCAGCCTCAGACTTAGATACTTATACTTGGACATGACCCTCACCATATATACTTTACTAACAAATGAATAATGAATGTTATCTGTCTAGTACGCAGACAAGTGCCATTTCGCAAACAAAAAGGTACAGTCACTTGCCATTCGGGTGGAGTAAATACAAGTACCGCTATCCCTCCGCTTCCCTATCATCCTAGTTCTTCATACTAACTCCACTCGCCGTGTCATTTCGCCCTGGTTCGTTGCTAAGCAATGTTCTATCGGTACAATATCACCCAAAGCCTTGTGCCTAAGAAGCAATATCTGGGGCTTGCGGTCTCCATATCTCCGACCTTACGGCCGACCTAAAGCGGGGTGCAGTGACGTAATGTGATGCGATGACGGCTTCTACCCTGAGCCTATGTCGAGTCCGAGAACCACGCCATGGCTTTTTCTTTGTAAAGCGTGATGGAAGTGAAGTTCAAACTCAATGCCTCTGCGCTCGTCTATCTCTTTACTGCCCTATGACCACGACTGAGGTGGATGGTACCGGCACCGATGTATTGCTTCCTAGTCATGGCGAAATTTGCTAGTATGATCTGATTTGTGCGCAGAACGGCTTTGAAGAATTACCAGACGGTGTTGGAACATATGATGTTGGCTATAGGAGTGATAAATATATATTCAACGCTTGCACTTACTAGTACTATTCTTAGGCCGGCGTAAAAATGGAGTAAGCGTGCGACATGGCCTTTTTGGGCTGGGACGAGTAAAACACCAAGTGGCTATCACTCACAGCAGCAAGCACTATTGTGGGGGAGAAGAAATACCCCTCCCCCAAGTTCCAACCGAGTGATGATCTATGCGGGCGTTTGAATTTTTGCTAAAAGTTATTGCAGAAATCGAATTTAGTGGAGATTGCTCGCAAGCGGGGACTGAAGAGTCTGGTTGATACACATACTCACGAGATATCACTCGACCATGCATTGTTTCAAAAACCAAACTAGACATTTAAGGGCATTGTGGGTATAGTCAAGCTTCGCCAGCAGTTTCCCAACCGTGGAAATTATCATAGCTGGCTACGGGAGGGAGGGAGGGAGGAAAGACGAGTGGGCATCAATAAACCGGTTCATTGATGCGGAATATGCTTTTTAAACGGCACCGAAAAGGGCACCGAAAAGCTCCTTTTCGTACATCAGAAATAAAAGGCATTTAAGTGCAAGAATTAGGTTAGGGATTATTTGTATGGAGGTAATAGGCACTTATAAATGGTACCACACAGTACCTTTAAAGGGTGCCATTTTTCACGCTATTTTTCCCATGGCATCCCATGTTCACGTGCCTTTTTCTCCTTGCCTTTCAATGCCTTTCCTCCGCATGCCTTTTCAGTGTCATTTCTTGCCGAGCCTTTCCTTTATGCAAGGAATCTCTAATACAAACTGCCACTTCAGAAACAGTTAAGACCCCATTACTCCAAAAAGCAGACTGGGCGGCACCATCAGAGCTGTTCTTGAATATGCTACCTTCGACTTTGCAATAATCTGCAACACGCGGTTAGTCTCATACCCTCTGAGCTCCTATACATCGCTGCTACTCACCTGCTTATAGAATTTCCCTGTCGCCCTCTGCTCTCTTCTGTTTTCAGTGCTTAGGGCGGCTTGGAGCACAGGCGTAGTGTGCTTGTGGCCATGATGACGATTGGGGTTGTAATGAAAAGCTCGAGTTTTCACGAGCTTCCCCCGCTATGAGTCGAGTCGGCTGGAGCCCTGGCCCCAGGCTCGACTCGAGCCGACTCATTCCCATTACTAGATGCTAAAATACATAGAATGCGTCTACGTTGAGTTACGGAAGTAAACCTTCGTCATAAAAACACCGTGCCTAAAAAGCTAAAGTAAACAACTTGAAATAAGATTATTAGAGTGAAGAAATATACTTAGTAGCTAGCGATGTCTTTTTGTTGAGCATGCTCAGCTCAAGAAGAAAGCTGCCACTAGAGTGGTGCAAGCTAAAGGACCATTGAATCTCAATACCACCCTGTCGGGTATATTTATATGCAAGTCATTAACATGAACGTGCCAGCTGACGATGAACCTAGAAGGATGAATGCGTAATGGTTCGAGTTGCGTGAAGGTTGGGTACCGAGCGATATGATATGACTACTCTTCACACTGATGAAAAGAGACTTTCACAAAGTGGCTCCTGACGAGTTTCCTCATAGGATTTTGGAAACAGGGCGCATGCTCTATCAATTGCAAAGTGTAGCAGCCCAAACATTTAACACCAGAAATTCAGATATGATCCTAAAAGCAATCGCCGACTCGTTTTGTGGAATAACGATACTGGTATTTCTACCGTTGCGCCTTTTTTCCACGGTAACGGAACTTCTCTAGAGGCGTACTGTCAGTGTTCCAACACGAACGAATTCCTTACTAGCATAATAGTGCGAAGGTTTCAAGGTCTTCAGATGGACGCCCCGCCAGAACCTCTCGGGATTCGAATTCTCCACGGAACTATTCAAGTAAACGAGGCAGCTACCTACTATAGCAACCGGCACGACCATATGGCGAAGATATGACGACTCTTATCACTGATGAAAACATGGACCTTCACGGCGGGGGTTCCTGGCGAGTTCCGAGTAGAATTCTGGGAACAGGGCCGCGCGCCATATTCCAAAGTGTAGCTGTCAGCAATCGGTACACCAGAAATAGTCCGTACGCGCCAGATACTTTGAAAGCAATCGCTCGTTATATGGAAGGAATCGCGGTATTGCTGCTGGTTTTCCTAGACTACTGTATCCGGAACTTGTGAGTCGAGGTAGTAGCGTACATACAGTGGCTAATTCTAGAGACTTCCTTAGGCACGAGTTCTTTACTAGCATATTCTATCTCTAACGGAAACTCGCTAACCTCAAGACTTTCAGAGTGGAACTGCTGGAAAACCTTGGGAACTTCCCACGGGTTTAGAAAAGTCCAGTGCCGGACCTGGACGAGCGAATTCATTCGAGTAAAAGAGGCAGACATCCACCACAACAACCGACGCGGACATATGGCGAAGTAATTGTGTATTCCCACCTGATCATGATTAGGCTATGGGTGGACAATACTAATACCTTTGCTGAATCCATATCCCTTCGCTGTGCCGTCCCGCATGCCACGGAGTTCAAGTTTAGAAACATCATATATATACCGGCGGCATAAGTAATCACTCACAACTCTAGATCTTTGCGAACCCAACAATTATCTATAGGAGGGTCCGTTGCCGCAATACGTAATTAATGAGACGGGGTCTGCTCATAACCAACTTTTCTTCGTGTTATCACGCCACTTCCCGAACCCTACGGAGCTTACAATTGTGGAAATCGCTCAATTAGTTGACCGGCAAATATTCCCGGCATTTCTGGGATTTACTTGTTGACATTTCGCGATCGCGAAGCTACCATCACGACAATTCTGAGTGCGGGCTGGAGCTATGTACGCTATCACGCTTCAGGGGAAATGTTCGGGTAGAGTATAGCTAGACTTTGAAAGAAATAGTTCATTAGGTCTGTGCACGTATTTGAGTCTTTCAATTCTATAACCCCTTAAGCTTGATTTCCTCTCCATTTTCCTACAGCTTTCTCGAAATCACATTACGTCCCTGAAGTATTCCCATTCACTTCCCATATATGTTTACAATATAGTACAGATCCCGCTCAACATTCGCGCACCGCCGCTCCTTCCAATATCATATCTTTCGATTCGACTCAGGGTGCGATTTCGTTTCGAGCGGGGGATTGAGAACTCTGGGCACGAATTTGAGTCATTCGAGCGCGGGAGTTACTGAGTTTTACCAGCCAGCCGGTGGGATCGATTTCACGAGGTGCGAAGTGCGAGTTTATTCTGTTCACTAACATGTCAGCACGCGAACGCGACCTCACCAATCTCCGCCTCCAGAAACCAGGAACTCACATCTACTACACGTCGCGTCCTCCCCACATATCCTCCTCTGTCCTAGCACTCCTCATATCCACAAACTCTGTTCCTTCCTCCTCTTCACAAACGCATACAGTGCCCATAGAGCCATTGCGATGAGCGCGACGGCGCCAACCAACATAAATGCAGTATCGGAGGATGAGAGGGGTTGCAGATCGCGTATGATTACTGCCATTTTATCGGTATATGAGTTTTGTGAGCGGTAAAGGGGTGGCGATGAAGAAACAAGAAAATGGGGTGAGGATTTCGTTTACATATGAAGTATCTCATGGTGTGGATACACAATATCCAGGAAATGAAATGAGTGAAAAGGGGTGCTTTGTGGTGTGTGTGATAGGTTATTGCATGCATGCGCAGCGGGGTGGACATGGTACTGGTTGGTTGCCCAGGTTGGTGGTGGTGGGCGCTGATCAATTCGAATTCAGGTGATACAGGAATCTATTCGGTGCGTCTCACGTACATCCCTAAGATTTGCAGAGCTCAGAGCTGGATTCGTAAAGTCCAAGATTGCTGGAACAAACGTACGCGTACTGTACCTATAGCTATAGCTATAGCTATCGGCGGAGTAAAGATATTTTGGTTTGTGTTGCCGCTGATATGCAACCAACCAGGGGCGAGTTATGCAAGCCTTGCCTACCGCTCGCATGGCTGCATACCGCTAATAGCCACTGTGGATTGGAGGCGTTGCTCTAATTGAGTTGTTGATCGACCGCTGGAGAGAAGTCCCCGGGTCCTTCAATTGAAATCTGAGGAAACAATTTGTTTCTCACTTGTCTGGAGTAAAATAAAGCAACTGAAGTACCTGTAACCTCTACGCATACGTACCTTATATACCCGCCGAGGATATAGTACCTCGGTACCAGGGTCTGGTTACAGCAACAGAGTGAAGTGTGAAGTACCTCTCAGCTAAGTGAGCCGCCAGAAGATATTTGCACCGGAAAGCTCCTGCGTTAAGATTGTACCGAGTATATGGGGATGATCGAATGGCAGCTCAGTCGCGAACAGAAGTGAGACATTGCCACTAGATCTGCAAAGCGACAACTCCAGGGAACCTGGTCATATGTGAAGATACATGGATGGATATTTAGAGTATCTGTACCTTAATAATTCGAACGGTAATCAGTAATCAGGGTACGTTAGTTATTGCAATTGTAATCGTAATTGAGTATAATTAAGCCTGTTTCAAAAGGAAAAAACTGCTGTACATAGTCGGGGGGGGAGGTTAGTGATTGATAGTGACTATGATTCAAACATTACATACAGCAATTGTTTTTACCTAGCTAGCAAATATGGGACTTGCTTATTGAGCTGGCTTTGATATGTAACAATTGGGAAATCTGTGCAAGCCTCCGTTGTCGGTACTAGTGCATCCCTTCTCGCATGCCCGTACGCACTTGGATACTCCTTTGTACGCGTATGTAGCAAATCCTGTGGTGAAATCTGGGTGTGAAGTCTCTCCAAACGTCACAGGAGAAACCCATCCATCATCTATAACCTTGTGTGATCTAGTGGAAACTTCAACAATAACGTTTGGTAATATATCCCAAAATCTCGAAAATCAGAACTTCCGAGTTTCCGGTGGTTGATATTGCCCAGGCTGCGTCCCGCCGCGGGATCTAACTTCTAGGGATACCGGATTACAGTAAAGTCGCGGATGTTATTGAAGGTGTAATGTAAAATATGTTTAACGCGTTTGTATTGATACAGGTCATTTTAGTGTCATACTCTAAATATGAGCTGCGCTCTTCGAATAGTGATACCCCCCGCCTTCTACCAACATACCAACACAGATGTTTCGTGGGTGCGCTGTCCTGAAGGACTTAGGCTGTGCCCACCGGAATCTGTATAATTCCCACTCCATATTCTTGGTTGCCTCATTGATATCATTCAATGTTCACCTTATTGGGTTAAGAACGTTCGAACAAGCTTACCGGTATCTAGGAGGCAGACTGATCTCGCCTGCCATTCCCTACGATTTGTGTAAACTTTCGCCGAGCGAGGCGAAAAAGTCTGGGCACGAGAGCAGAGGCAGACGCTGGTATATGAGCTTATCATCTTCGACACATCAAAAAAAGACAATTTATTAGCTGCTTTTAATGTGTTGTCGATCTCGACTCACTTTAAACTTAATCTAAGGTTCGTAGCACATTCGCGTATCTTCCTGTACAGAGGTTAAGCATGCATGAATGTAGGCCATTAATTACGGCCGTAGTTACACATACGTGCAGTCACGTGTTACATCATGTCTGCTCGCTCGGTGCAACCTCATCTCATCAAGCAGATGCTGGGACGCATTTGAAGCATCGTAGAACAGATTGCTGGCCGACACAAGTGCTGTTGGAAAGTATGCTTAGCCGAGCAGTTCACATATAATTATTCAGCAGCTTTTGGGGTAGGAGGAACTGTCGATATGCCCCACAGCAGTGGATGCTTCACCCGTCTAGCTACAGCTTCATGAGCCATACTTTGGGCCATCATAGCTTCTAGTTGCTTCTAGTTGCGGTTGTGATATACGGCGGAGTAAACTGCTAGTAATGAGACAGGAAATTACCCCAGCGAAGAAAGCAGAAGCATTCTTTGTCTTCGAAATTCCGTAAAATCTAGCGGTCTTGCCATTTTGTGAACCGGAAACACTTGTGTCTTCGGGGATTCCGATAAACAGAAGTGCTATGAGCAAAAGGGGATCCATGCCGCCTTGCATTTGTTTTTTCATGGTATGAAGGATTGTGAGAGTGACTGGTTAGGACGGGTGCGCAGGTCTCCACAAAGATGTTCTGATAGGCTTCAAGAGTACCTCTATTGGTGCGGCTGTTACAGTATAGTGCTGGTAGATTCGAATGGAAAACGCCAACTGACCGGGGCGTATTCCTATGCGCTTAGATGCCGTCACGCCCCCTCCATCCTTCCACACCACTCATTCCTCTCTTCACCTTCTTTTCACCTCGCTTTATCCTCGTATTTCTCTCTTCTGGCCAGTCGCTTCCATCTATTGCCACGCATATACCCCAAGTCTTCTGTCAACCCAAAGCAAGCTCGAACTGTTAGAAACGAGCTATCGTTTCGTATGATCCCGCTGAAAACCCCTCTTGTTGTGGGCGGCAACTAACTCGCACTGAACGCAGACCGTTCCGTCGCATTCGAATTGTCACCGATTTCCGTCTTGGAATTCATTGACTTTGGTTCCCGGATCAGCTTAACCTTTCAATAGATCAAAGCTCCTTGTATTTTACTCTGCAGACAGTCCGAGTGGGTTGAAGAAATCCGTCGTGCTCTCGTGCACAAGATTTGCGCCATAGTCAACGTTCTAATACAGTTAGTAGATTCAATATATCTCGGCATCGATTATCATTTCGATAATACATATTCAGTACCTACCATATCTGTGAGTCGATGATGTCTCCTCAGTATTGCTGGATGCTATTAATGCTTTGTTCGTGGTCATTTGTTTAGTCCGCAATGTCAAGCAATCAGCTCCAGGCAGGCGGTTTCCGTGAACCTCTCGCGAGTCGGTCTGTTAACGACCTGCATCGAATCAATCCAGTCGATATATCAATCCGGAAGATGGAACGTGCACTCACAGATAATGATTGGATCATCTCAAGGCCGGATGCTAATCGCGTAAGTCATTGTCACTCCTTATCACTCGGCGCAGGAAACCCTGTTTTTGAGCGGATTGATCGGGAGCCTTTGACCAACCAACCAAGGCTTTTGTTTGCCTGCCTTGTTTTGCCCTTTCAAAATCTGATTGGTGCTTGTTGGTGCTGGAAAAGTTGCTAACATATCATTATCTAGTCGTGGATTAAGCAAGGCGCCAGCCCTCGTACCAATCTCGACCCTCAGATGGTACCTTGCCGTGGAAAGGACCACAGCCCTACCACAAGCGTTTCAAGCTTTCACCACCCCTTCGAGTTCGACCCTCCATCTCCCTCTCGCTCCCATCTTTCTTCTCCCCCGCCTACCTCACAGAACCGCCTCGACCTCCCTCCAATCCCACTTCCTCTACCTCCTCTTGTAGATCAAACCACATACGACCCATTGCGCCAAATGACTCAGTTCCTGGGACCAGATCACTTAACCCAGGACGACGCATCTGACCCGTCTGCCCCCGATACGAGCGTAACGACTCCAAACGAAGAAGTAGAGTTTGACAACGAAACTCAACTTCAATCTGGTTATCGTATTCCTGGAGAGCTCCCAAAGGACAACGTTGAATTGGAGCTCGCGATCATGGACCATGGTCATCTGCCTGCAACCACCATAACCAATCCAGATGACGGAACCGATGGTGTCTTTATGTCCACAGGACAAGACCGCTTCCTCAATATCTTAAAGTCCGATCAAGTATCGGAAGAAAATCACCTGAACGGACTCGCCGGATATGAAGTTTTTTGGGACGAGCGGGAACCCGGCGACCTCATAGCGGTTCTCGAAAACTGTGGCCCGCGACCGACACTACTGGACAACCGCAGAGCCGAAGACGCCCGTCATTTCCAGAGGGGTGCCCAAATCTCGGCAAGAAAACCTTTTGACCCCAAGGCTCCTCATTTTGACATAGTTATAATATCTCTTCCAAACTCTCAGTACTTCCCGCAGATGAGAGAGGCCGTTCGTCGGCTCTCGCCCAACCCAATGGACCGCCTTCCCCTAGAGAGCTTGTTAGGCCGGCCAGGATTCGTTATCCTGCACGTAGGAAATACCCCTGCTGGACTTGCAGAAGGATTGAGACTGTTTTCGGTGTGGTCGGTTAAGCGGCTAGAGGTATGATGGAGACCCTAGCATTATTTCGGTGAACACGTGCTGATTTGTGAAGAATGTGACTTGGATGCCAACGAGAATTTCAAACGTTCTGCCGGAAGGGTTTCTCAGAGGCCTTTTTAGGGGAGGTCAAGAGACATTCTTGCTCGGAATGAGAGGCACCGCCAAACGGTAAATAAATACTTGCACCTTCTTTCATCATGTGATACTAACACTTGGGTAGATCCCAAGATACTCATATCCTACACTGTTGTGTGAAAGGCGATTTGATCGTTCAGAGGGATCTTCCAAACATGATTGATTTCGCAGAGTCGTTCTCGTTAGGTCAACGCCGCCTCCACATCTTCGCCCGTCCAGAAGATTTCAGACCAGGTTGGATCAACGTCGGGTAAGTCAAAGAATCTTCTTGTCCACAGCAGTACTCAAATATCTAACTCCACATCGTTATAGACGCAACATTCGACAAACTACTTTTGATTGTCGAAGGTTCACTGGACTTTTCGAAGGCCGCAATAGCTGGCTTTTGCCGCATTCCCAAGAGATCGAGTTTATGAGGCCGAAAACTCCAGAGGCCGATAAGGATGCGATCGAAATTATTAGCAATGGTTTGCCTGAGCTTTTGAGTGTTGGTGGAGAACTTGGTCACAATTCTTCGGGTCAACTTGAATTGGTCGCTCCTCGTCCTGTCAGGCCAGATTCGCGTGGAGCAGTCATGCCGAGGACAGTGGAACAAGAGGCCCATAATGCCCAATTTGGGTATTATGAAACTTCACGGGATATTCCCCAATCCTTCTATGATGAACGTACAGCTAGCCTGAGTCACCAAGCTTCTACAGAACTTGTAGGAGGAAATACATCTAGCGGAACTATCAATACTTCGACGGTACCTGTATTCAACCAAGCATCAACACCAGGAGTTACCAACCATTCTAACGAGCCTTTGGGTCCATCTAATTATAACGGATCTGGATATAATAGTGGTCGTTCTAATGAGCCTTTGGGCACTTCTGGTCCTTCGTACAACAGTTCCTCAGGACCCGCCACCAGTCATTCTAGAGAACTTTTGGGCACTGCTGGCCCTTCCGGTCATTCTTCGGCTTCTCAACCTCTCGGTGTCCCAGGTCCCTCTGGTTACAATCGCCGCGATGCAACTGTTCAGCACGATAGAACCCCAACGCCGAATATTCCTAGAACCAGACGGTCCAATTCCGGGTTTAATCCAGATTCCCCTGAGTTTGTTCCAGGAGCACACCAACACCAAATCCCGGATCTAGATGTGGAACCCACCCCGCCACCATCCGAGCCATCCTCCCCTACCGAGGAAGCACCTCCAGTCCACAAACGTCAGAGGAGAGTTTATGACGGACATGGAGACGACCTTTTTACCCTCGACACTGGCTCAGCCGAATCACTTCGTCGTGCTGCATCTGTTACTGGAGTTCCGAGAAGAACACCTAGGCCACCACGCGCTACTGCTGCGAGAAACAATAATAGTTCATCCACTCCGACCGGTTCCAACACTCAAAGCCCGCAGGTTACTCAAGAACCAGCTTCCCCGACCGTTGAACTTCCGGTTCGAGAACGTTCGGTGCAACCATCTCATGATCAAGGAACTAGGAGAGTCCGTGATCATCACATTCAAGATTCTCAGTCTTCTTTATCGAGCAACTTCCCGAACCGCCGTGTGAACGTGCAAACCGTGGTCGGACGCCAAGGAGATGCACCTGTTGGTACCCTACCTCTTGCTAATACACATAGCAATGCCGGAGCGAACACTAATTCCGGGGTTTCTGCCGGACCAGGGGGTCCCAACATGGTCGTGCCTGATATGCCTCAACAGCAGCGCCAGAACCGGGCTTTGGAGATACGTGAACAACGTCAGAGAGCGATGAACATCCGAGATGTTCATATGCGCAACACTCTCTTGCAGCATCTCGAGGGAACTGTAGCTGCCCCTCTTGGACTTGGAGGTGTGAGGAACCCACTCAATGGACAACCGGCGCCAGTTAGGACCAATGGAAACTTTATTATCGAGCCTCCGAGGATTATTGTTCCGGTTCCTGGACCTCATGCATTAGTTGCACGTCCCCGTGGAAATCACATGCACAACGTCGAAGAGCCCGAGATGCCAGCCCCCGCTAGAACTCACAATATTCAAGATATGCCAACTCCTGTTGGAAACGCTCCTCGTCAAGCGAATGTTCGCCCTCCTCCGATGGGACAATTTAATATCTTTGACATTCAAGGCCAGACTCGTGCTCATCCTCAAGGCACTGTTGGAACAGATACCAACCAGACTCCACAGGTTCCCAACCGTCCTACTGCATTCCAAGCCTGGAACGCACCCAGAAACTTGCCGATTGCTCTCGCTTTGGGCACTCCTCGTCCTATCGAGAATATTAATGCCCGTCGAAACGACGGAGTCGCAAACATGAACCGCATTCTCGGTAACCAGGGATTCAACACGCCTCAGCCTGCGGCCTTTCCCACCCAGCCTCAGTTTGCTCAACCTAACGTCGCGCGCTTTCCCACCATTCCACCTCAGGATCCGTGGGGTCACTTGACCGGAAATACCACCGGCGCTGGATTTGACAATAGTGGCCCGAGTGTTTTCGCCAATCCGCTTCGACTTCCCGAGGACAGACCAGAGGATGGGTTCCCAAGGCTGTTCAATTTCAATACGATGATGCCTGTGTTCCCCGCAGAGGAACCACAGCCTATCGCCGCTCAGCAGCCTGAGCCGGAGATTGGTCTTCGTTCTGTTTCCGGAAATGCGCTGAACGGCTTCCTGGTCGAGAGGGAGGCCCGTCGTGCGAGAGACGACGAACATATTCAACAACAACTCGAGGACGAGCGTGCACATGCTACTCAACTTGAACACGAGGCTGCGATGACCGCCGAATACATACGCCATCTTCAACAGTTGCTGGAGAGACGCGATCGTCAGCGAAGGGGAGAGTAGGCTGTGGTTCGTTTCCTAAACGTCTTTTTGGTGGGGATATACTTTTTCTGTGGTACTGTCTTTTCCTTTTCTGCCCTGTCCCACCCAACACATAGGTTTTTCTTTCGTCTTTCTTTTCTTAGGGATAAAGGTCTAGCTTTTCGTGATCAATGGAACATAAGCTTTCCGTTGAATATTTGTTTGTCTATCGAATGATTGAAGTGAAGTGAGGCGACATTTGCGTATGTACTAGCCGCCATACATCCACTCTTGTAGTAACCCAGCGCCTCCTTTCCCGCTTTCTGGCTGCTGTTGTAATTCATCAGGTAGGGGTGGAGATGGAGTTTGCATAATTCGCCGGAGCCGGATTACAAAGTCAAAGAACAGCATTACTTCTGAACATTTAAGTACTGTTTTCGACATGGTAATGTATTCAATTTGACGTACCTATAAACCAAACCACCACATAACGCCTTTTCAGTCAACCCCACGCACACAGACTCGCAGATACAGCTCGCCATTCCAATCTTGTGCCATCTCTCCCATCAATTAGTGCAGTCATATGTATGTAGTCGGCGAATTTAACACTACGATCTCCAACCCTCAGCTTTTTCTAGCTCTTCAAAGTTCAAACTGTTCGAATGTTTTCGGGCTCGTTAATTCAGCCTGCGCTGCGAAAACGTCGCCACAATATTCCCGGCGACGGATGCGGGGTGAAGGGAGAGAGAAACATCTTCCGGAGTTGGTTTGCCGTAGTCAGTACGTCAGCGATTAGTTCACAGCCTCCAATCTAGCATTCAAGACTGTGAGTCGAGAGTTGCACATACACCGGACTTGTCGGCTGGGACCAATTCATCAAGGATATGCCAGGAAATAAAGCCCTATGATGAGCATAAGGAGGGACTGTGATACGACGACGCGGAGAAGGATGAGTTCGTCAGCAGAGATCGATGAATTCCAACGGCTGTACCCGACATTTCTAGACAGTTAGGCTTCGTAGAGACATAGGAGGGACATACTATTATAACGAAACGGGCAGTTTTGCCGCTGTACACGACGTAACGCCGTGATTCCGAGCCTTACTCGGATCTCAAAGCAGTAGCGGCAGCTGAACTCAGCTAATGCGCCAAAATCGTACGAGCACTAGCTAGCGGAACCCCCCGAACGAACGAACAGGTGGAAATAACATGCGGTCATCGTAAGCTGATTGGGATATAGCTGACCGAATGATTGCCTTGCTCACGCAGAGATGTTGGATTACTCAGTATTTCCCAAACACGCTACCCCTGGTTATACATATCCTCGCCTAGCCCACCTCGCTAAAATACGCGGATCACCATAAATGAATATCAGCTCCAAGCGAATACGAACGAATTAACTAGATAGGCGAGCTTTCTAGTGATTGCGTGATAGGTCCTGGTGCTTGTTGCAAGTCGCCGACAGACCGAGGCATAACGGTTTCGAGTTGTAACGCTACACACAAATGTTATAATCTCAAAACGAGACTCGAACCTAGTGCCTCATAAGATGCAGTGGGGACAAGCACCTACTCTCAAGAATGATAGCTAAGCTTCCGTTCGAAAATCGTAACTACAGGCGAAGCCCTAAACCCCCGTACATAACCCAACAACCTAAGTCTAAACTCCTGCCTGTGTCAGTGGGCTGAAACTGTTAAGCATTGCCGCCACAAGTAAGCAGTTGCACAACATTTTTTACGCGGAGGGAACTCGGCTACTTCGGCTGCTGCAGTCCAATTGACTTGTGGAAGGTAGTCAAGAGTGAAGTACTGCATTATATGTTGCAGAGCGTGTACCACTTGGTAGATGGCAAGGGTGCTGGACCTAGATCGCGTTAATTAGGAGAAACAGTGGGAAAATAAAGCTTACCTCAAAAGCTTGGAGCCGGGATAAGTGTCACATGCGAATCAAAAATCACGAGAGGAACAAAGTTACAGAAGACCGCTCCCGCCGAACTCAATTAACTATCTCCATTAAGAAATCCTCCATCGAGACCTCAAAATCCCTATCCCTCCTGCCTCCCACATAAAAGACCGACCCCGTTTATCCAACCTAAGAAATAAATAAAAATCACAACCGCAAATCAACAAACTCCATGATGCAATCGTCCAGACCCCCCAACGTGTGCGCAACTCGTGAATCCCTCTAGTGGTGGTACTTCTTGCCGTGCTTCTTGCCATGCTTCTTACCGTACTTCTTCTTGGGGTAGTGCGTTGACGGCTTGTAGGGCTTGTATGACTTGTAACCATATCCGTACTTCTTATCATCGTACTTCTTTGAAGGCTTGTAGTCCTTCTCGTAGTCGGAGTCATCCTCATAGTCAGAATCGTCGTCGTACTTGTCGTCATACTTCTTTGAAGGCTTGTACTTCTTGTCGTCGTCATACTGCTTTCCGTACTTCTTGCTAGGCTTGTAGTCATCCTCGTAGTCGGAGTCGTCGTCGTATTTCTTTGAGGGCTTGTACTTCTTGTCGTTGTACTTCTTGCTGGGCTTGTAGTCATCCTCGTAGTCGGAGTCATCGTCGTACTTCTTGCTAGGCTTGTAGTGGCTGTAGGAGTCATCCTCGTACTTTCCGTACTTTCCGTACTTCTTAGAAGGCTTCTTGTACCCGTACTTCTTGCTGGGGTAGTCGTAGTCGCCCTTGCTGTACTTCTTGCTGGGGTAGTCGTAGTCGCCCTTCTTGCCGTACTTCTTGCTAGGGTAGTCGTAGTCATCCTTGGAATACTTGTCCTTGGAGTACTTGTCGCCGTTCTTGCCCTTGCCGTACTTAGACTTGTACTCGTAATCGGAATCGTCCTTGTCCCAAGGATACTTGGGATACGACTTCTTGTCATCGTATTTCTTGCCATACTTGTCCTTGGAGTACTTGTCGTCATACTTGGGGTACTTGTCGTCATAGTTGTCCTTGGAGTACTTGCCGTCGTAGTGAGAGTCCTTGTAGCTGGGCTTCTTGTACTTGTCCTTGGAGTACTTGTCGTCATACTTGTTGTACTTGTCCTTGGAGTACTTGTCATCATACTTGTTGTACTTGTCCTTGGAATACTTGTCGTCATACTTGTTGTACTTGTCCTTGGAGTACTTGTCGTCATACTTGTTGTACTTGTCACCGTACTTGTCCTTGGAGTACTTGTCGTCATAGTGAGGGTCCTTGTAGTCGGGCTTGTTGTACTTGTCATCCTTGGAGTACTTGTCGTCATACTTATTGTACTTGTCGCCATACTTGTCCTTGGAGTACTTGTCATTGTAGTGAGGGTCCTTGTAGTCGGGCTTGTTGTACTTGTCATCCTTGGAGTACTTGTCGTCATACTTATTGTACTTGTCGCCATACTTGTCCTTGGAGTACTTGTCATCGTAGTGAGGGTCCTTGTAGTCGGGCTTGTTGTACTTGTCATCCTTGGAGTACTTGTCGTCATACTTGTTGTACTTGTCACCGTACTTGTCCTTGGAGTACTTGTCATCGTACTTAGGGTCCTTGTAATCGGGCTTGTTGTACTTGTCATCATATGACTTATCCTTGGAGTACTTGTCGTCGTAGGACTTGTCCTTGGAGTCGTACTTAGGGTCCTTGTAGTCAGGCTTGTTGTACTTGTCATCGTACTTGGAGTCCTTGTAGTCAGGCTTGTTGTACTTGTCATCGTACTTGGGGTCCTTGTAGTCCGGCTTGTTGTACTTATCGTCGTATGACTTGTCATCCTTAGAGTACTTGTCGTCGTATGACTTGTCCTTGGAGTCGTACTTGGGGTCCTTGTAGTCAGGCTTGTTGTACTTATCGTCGTATGACTTATCCTTGGAGTCGTACTTAGGGTCCTTGTAGTCGGGCTTGTTGTACTTGTCGTCAGAGTAGGACTTGTCATCAGAGTAAGACTTTTTGCCGTCGTAATCCTTGGGGTCCGAGTAGGACTTCTTGTCGTCGTATGACTTGGTTGGGTCGTACTTGGTGGCATCGTACGTGTCCTTAACCTCTTTGTCTACACTGTAATCGCCGTAACCTTCACCACGGGCCACAATGTCGGTGCCTGAAGTCGGTGCCGCGGAGGTCATAGAAGAGACTGCCGCCAACAAGGCGGCAAGTTGGATACCCTTTCGGAATTGCATGTTGATTATGTAGATGGAGTTATTAGAATAGAGAATGCGATTTTGATATTAGAGTAATAAAAAACCAGAGGAGGAGAGTAAAGAATGACTGTGCTGAACTCCTAACGAATGGAGAGTAGACACGGAATTAGAGTATGAGGATGGAGATGCTGAAGCTGGTAATGAAAAAAAAAAGATATCCTCAAAGGCGAGGAGAAGGTGTTATATACGATTTCCTGACCTCACGATTGTTCTCCTGGAACTCCATAATCCACTAGCATGAACGTCCTTCAACCACGCAAAGATCCCAGCCCCCACCTGCTCACTGCCAAGTGCCTAGTAGGTCGCCTTTTTTCCGCTGTGAAGTCTCAGAAGAATTGAGACATCAGCAGCATCGCTATGGTTTTCTCAGCAGCAAGCTCGGAAATTGGGTGTGGAGATAGAAGCATTGACAGCAGGAATCCCTCCCTATCCATTGACGCTTACGTCCCATCTAGCAGCAGTTCTGAATCCTATCAAATCGCGAAGCTTGACGTTCGCCTATGGATAAGGACAAGGGTAGCTAGGCTTATTCTTGCCCCTGAGAGGTCAACTCTTCGGGACCGGTCAACCTCAAGATGTTTTCTTTCTAGGCCTGCAGGCTGAACCCCTCGACATTGCCATGGCGGGTACCTTGCATAGTTGTTGTTCCTGGAAACAAGCAAAATTAGTCTGGTCTACAATTGGGACGAGATAGCGAGAGAGGGAGGTCGGAAGACTCCGTCCGCCTGTGTAACGTTACAACCTTCTTTCGAATTCTTAGCAATTTGTTGGTTTCTATTATTGTTTCTGCAAGCAAAGTCGTTGGATCAATCTCCAAGCGAGCGTCTTTACCATCAATAAACGCCGTGGAGAGTTTTCCATGCAATTTGATCCTAATTCCATTTCAATTACTCCAACTCTGCATTGCTAATTTGAAGAGCTGAGAGATGCCCTGGTATAGTCGAAGGAAGCTTAATGCTGAATCAGGAGACCAAGACCAACGATCACTTCGCTACATGCGTGCCCCCTTAAGGATCATCTGGGGTAGTGGTGCTAAATCAATCTCGGTAGGGCTGATGAGCGAGAGGTGGCTAAGAAATTGATTTCGACTAGGTTGTAGTTCCCATTACCTCACACCTCACAAGCACTCGGCTGTTACTGCACACATCTTTCTTCTTCCAAAGCATTCCATTAAAACGAGATATGCCAACCCCAACCCATGCATAACAACTCTAACGATGCAATCCGGATCCAGGCGAAAAGTGCACGAAACGGGTGATGACGAGACAACGCAGTGTATCAGAATGTTCTAACTGCATCGGAAAAAAAAAACACCGATGCTTATGGATTATTCTAAATCAGACTTTTCCTGCACTGGCGGCCTGAATCATGAAACGATCAATAACGAACCAGTATCGCGCTTTGGCCCCAAAGGGCTGAAGGGATTTGGCCGACTGCACAGCCGTGGCTCGTCTTGTGTTACAGGGGCGATGGTGGGGCTTAGTGGGTTCTGCGGGGTTCTCGCCCAATGATCCTGCGCAAAACACCAGACATCGTGAAGAATTAACACTATGGATCGTACCGAATCATTACCGACGCCATGGTACAAGCTACCTGTGCCTTTAAACCCAGCGCTTCTCTACTCGCGTGGTATTGCCGGATACGAGTTTATCGTTCAGCTAGAGCTACAGCCGAACCCCTTTGTTAGCGAAGGTCTGGATGCCGCGCCCCATAAATTCGTCAAAAATAGTCGCGTTACTAGGGCATGGACGTAGTTTGAATTCACAATATCATACGAGCTCAGAAATTTTGGCAATAAAATCGATATTTTAGAATAATGCGCTAAGAAACCTGATTCATTGATAGGAAAGTCGTTGTATGGATCATGTGATAGCAACGTATGCATGAGTGCTGAAATTGGACGAGTTGGTAGTAACACGGCTGCCTTCATCCATCATTGAGACGTCAGAGAATCGCATACAGCATGTACGACAAATGCGACACATATTCCGAACGAGGAACTTCTGACAATGAAGCTGCAGGTTTCGGTATCGATACCCGGATAGCTGCAAACGTTAAACCTCATGGCCATTGAAGATCTTCCACATGGAGTGGCGCCCAGCGGGCGGCTTTCATCGTATGTATGCCGCAGCATGACACCTATTCACGCCACCAACACTCAACACATTTGCCATTTTACCGATAGATGACGCTCTAGTGCAAAAGCAAAAAATCAAATGTCAATACGGATACCGTAAATACCACCCCTTTTTCTTACATCGATGGATATTTGTGCTTCGGAATTCCTGTGTGGGACCATGCAATCGTACACGTTCGTATAGGAAAGCATATGTAAGAGCGTTTTACCCTCTTCCCTCTTTCATTGCCGGCGGGGCTGAACTCGAAACTGTTGTTGTTGCAGCGTGACGACGACAATGCAAATGTCATAACTTTTTCACGGCAATTCCGTCCCGAACACGGTACGATACCCACAATTGTTACCGTGTGTGAAGGAAAATATGAAATAGAGCCAAGACGGAAGGCTCGAGCCGGAGCGCGCTATATGAGAAATTTACACGTTGGCACCGTGAGAAATATTGGCATCGTGAGAAATAATGGCATCGCTATAGACTAGTTACCTGTCTCTTGCATTCTTCGTTCCCGTATACAAGTATCCGTGATCATTGCCAAATGTCGCCGATTGTACTCAGATCAAAATTACTCGGTGGGAACTCGGCGAAGAATAGATTACGATGCTAGATCAATATGTTCGAATTCCTTTTTTGAAAATTTTTGGCAGTTGAGGCTTACGTCCTCACCACGTCTGGATGGGGGCCAGCCCCTAACGATCTCAGGGGGGCCACGACTGACACAAATTGAGTTGTCGTTGGAATGTAAAGTACAAGCCGACGGCGGGTTATCGTGGGGGATGTGCAAAGTCTCAGTGTCAAACCGCGTGCCAAACCTAGACTCACTCGGACACGCAAAGCGTCTGAAGCCGAGTGCTGTGTTGTGAGGTGGTATTCTTGCCGAGGGATGAACGGCTCTTCCATGCTCAAATTCAATAGATAACCATCATCAAGTCATAGGGAATAATCAAACTGCCCCCGCGAAAGCTCATAGTGTAGAACCGCAAGCGGTGTGTATATGTGCCGAGGTTAAGCACTCGATCCAGAAGATGGGAGCAGCTGCAGGTCCATCTTCACCCACGCTATTAAGCCCATTGCGTTGTCACGGTAGGAATACCTGGAATTGAACTGTTGGGAGTTTGATGAGTATTCCAGTTCAGGTTCGGTTATATAGGTCTGTTTGAGTACATATCATGATACTCTGGTCGAAATTGTTGGTCCCGTAGTGCGTGCAGGCTGCATGCCCAGTATCAGTAGTAATTTCTGTTCGCTGGATGCCTGAAGCCAGATGGCAATCCAGCAGGGCTTGGAACCGCGAGATGGGGGGGACGAATTTCCTCTCCTATGCAGCATGCATGCACGACAAAAGTAATGCTTTCAACCAGATTATGCAGTATACATTTTATGTTCTATAAACTGCTGCGGTGCTGTCTCTCGTGAATGTACCTTAGATCAGCAACCAATCTTTGTCCCGTACCTCCTAATAATTACCAATACAAATAAATAAACCGATGGTCTTCAGGATACTTCTCTAGCCAGTCCGCTTCGTTTGTGGTAAAGAGCAGAAGTGGAGTCCGCCGTGCCTTGTGATCACGGAATATCACTCGTAGTGTAATCAGTGATCAATGCTTGACTTTCATTCGTTAACCAACACCAGTGGGACAAATAGGCCACGGCCTACTGGTTTGCTATTATCAAAGATCGGGACTGTATGGTTTCATATAGATCCTGCTCCAGTGGGGTGATATACAAACATGAAAGAGTGCTGTACGTGAAATACAACACCAGTCATTGACTTCATTGGTATATAACCTGGAGAGTGTCACTGAAAGGTGGTACTTAGACTAGATCCCGCCATCATTTGAACGTAGCAGTGAATTATACCCTGTATGTATGTACATTATGCCAACACCCGAGCCCACTCCTCCATAGGTTTTGCTCCGCAACTAGCGACGGACGCCAATGGATCGCGAACGACTACACGTCAGAAAGCTTAACGTCCTCGCTTTAGCATTTCCTCGCGGACCCTCGTAGTGTAAGCTAGCACATACAACCTCTTCAATGCCTACAGTGATATTTGACTTATCTACCATACAGCACCAACTTCTTCAAGATAATTTATAGCGAGTGAGCCCCCGTGAATGTCAAATACAGTTCGCGCCTAACACTATCCGCAATATGGGTTCTACCAGGCAAGCTTAGCACTCTTTTGCCTCCTCTAACATCTAAGTTTCATCCACATCTTTTGTCTTTCTACCTCGGTACATTTAGCCTAGCTCTCGTAATCTGACATTTCGGGAGGTTCTACCTTATGGATTCATCTATCGGCATGTAGCACGGAGTTACCATGTCTAGGAAAAAGACCCGTAGAGCACAACTAATCCAGTCCATGCTCAGTTTTTTTGTTTCCAACCATGTTTTGCAATTGGCCGATTACGACCATGACGTACTCAAGCAATTCCCTGTATACATATGCGTATTCCCACATATATACCCTGAAGCCGATGCATACGGCTCTCCACGCGGCCCATCATTCCTCGTCTATATGAATTGTGCCACCGGATTGAAGTCCGTAACAAGTTGTGTTCCGACAAATCTATTACCACTAAACGATACCTGCTGATGTTGCTAGCGCTCAAACACCCGACATATACGAGTGATTGGTTATGTCTATAATACTCGTAACCGTGGTATTTAGGCCCACCTGACCCAATCAGGGTGCGGAGCCAATGAGGGAAAAGATGGTAATTTTTAATACGTCTCCATTCAGGTGATTTGGCATGATCAGGGGAACACCTCCGCTCTCGAAAAACCTGAAGAAAGCGAACGCGCTCTTACCGCGTACTCTGTTTTTTATTTCCCGCCGCGGGAGTCACTGTGACCAATCTGAGACATGCTCATTCGACGAGAGGACGGCTAGCGCGTGGAACGGAACTATCAACTTCCATCGCTATATATATTTCATCCATGATCCCGAAATATCTAGCTTGCGCGGATATGGTGTTGCGGTTCATGACGCGTCAGCGCCCATTCTCAATACGGAATGTTTATGCACTACGTTCGGGTCGTACATGATCTTCAGCTCCCCGGCTTATCATTACGGACTCGGCAAGGTTGCATACCGAGTGATGGGGTATTGATGGAAATACCAGGAGGCACCTTCACAGCGGATGTTTCTGACCGTAGAACTCTGAAAATACAAGGGGTGATCTTCCCCATCTAGCCGGCTATCCGGAGGGGGAGGGCTCCGCACTCTAGATAGAGTGAATGCAGTATGATTAAAACAAATAAACAAACTCTGAAAATGCCCTATTTCGAACTGCGCCGTTAAGCCCAGACATAACACCCGAGGTCCATCAATTATCAACTTTAACTGAAGACTTCTGGATGCAATCGTCGACTCAATGGTCAAAAACATAGCCGCGGGAGTATTTTTGTTGCACCTTATTCCCAAGATTCCACAGTGGCCTAGAACTCTAGTGGTAGAACTTCTCAAAGGCGTACTATCAATTGTTCCTGAGACTATGAGAGCAATGCGGATATTTAGATAGCATCCAGGGGAGCCGTGTGGACACGTATTTACACAGACATATGGTCTCTCTGTGTAAAGAGCTTTCTAGATGGATAGAGACAACATCGAGTCATTTTGTCATCTTCTTCGCTTCCGTATGGCGGGTGATGATTGGTGCATACAAGCACTGGTACGCATCATATCCTATCATTCGGATCTGGTACCATAGATCACTAAGAAACCCATGATTCGTGTCTAAATAATCGTCGGGTAAGCATGTCTTGTATACTGAGCCAATTCGAATGAAGCCCGTAATTGCACGATTTTTGGTCGAATTGGTGCCGTACGCTCCAGCAATATATATCCCTTGGTGTGTTGAACTTAGTAGGGATGCTGCCGATCACGATACCGTATTGTATTGTAATGTACCATACATATCATGCGCGATCATGGCTGATATCATGATATAGTAAAGTGTTAAATGCTTTAACTTTATTACCTCGCTTGGCTACCGACGAAACGAAAGCAACTTAATGAATCGCTTATGGTACGCTTGCATATCTTTGTGTACGTCACTTTGTCATACATCCTCCCCCGAAGCCTACACAGGGACCGACTGGGGATCAACTACCTCGAATGGTACAACTGGGGGGGGGAATGGAACTACGCAGTGCTTTTATAAAGTGTCATTTTCCCCGTGCCTTCTCTCTGTGTGCCTTTCGAGTGCCTTTTGCCGTACCTTTTTCTCTCCGGGCCTTTTATCCGCATCCTTTGCTCCCCGTGTGATCTCCATGCCTTGTACCGTTTCTCTCTGTCAGCCTATATCCTCGCACAACGTGTAATTCGCGTAGTACCTTCTGAGCCACTCTACACCAACTGCTACTCACTCGTGCCTCACCCCCGCTCTCGCACTCTTGGTGAGGACGGGGACAAAGACACATAAAGAAAGGGCACTTTCAGGCTTACCAGGCTGTAGAAAGTTACCATATTAAAGCACCTTTGGTGGAGTGCAGGATTGTTAAAAGTCACAAGCCAGAAGCGCACCCAATAAAAGGCATGAAAATGCATTTTGGCGTCTTCTGGTTCCTTTGCTACCATATAACCGGTGCTTTTTCATTTTTCGTATATGGAGAAAAGGCACGAAAAGCACATATCCGACTCCCTTAGAACCTGCAGGCGGCGCTAACTACAATGCTATAACGAGCCATGGAACTTCATGGTTGGGTGGATGATGAAGTGTTGGCTGGGTGCCGCCAATCTTACTTGTCATTAGTGATGTCCAGGAAACGAACTTCGCGAATGGCCGGAATGCCGAGTGCGTCTGTATGAAGAAGGTCTGCCGCCGATTCTGCGGTTTGCTTTATTGCCTTTTCTGGGCTCACATATGCCCCCAACGTCGTTACGCACGTCCATTTCAACGGGGCGGCCGATTCGTCCTGGGTGAGACAGACCCGGACGGATCCCCATCACGGACTATCGAGTGATACTATATGACCCGTAGGATCAATATCGACGCGAAACGGACTCGGCTTGTAATACGGCCACAAACCCAAATGCGTAGTTCTTAGTGTGCCTTTCCAACCCCGAGTGTCCGTGGGTCTTTGCTAATACTTGGTCACAGCTGGTGATGAGATTGCCTTCGAGGTATGTACTTATTGGCAGCACATGTTCCCTCCCATGAAGGAGCTGACTTCACATAGTGGCGGATGGATCGAAACATCACGGCATCACAATGTCCCCTAAAGAGCGGAGGACGAGTTGGGGTGACATATCTCGCATAAGGGACCATACCCATACTTCATTTACGCAAAAGTGACAGATTCTCCCACCGCCTCAGGCACCGGCGATGGATAGTCTTTGTCGCCACATGGCACTTCCACTGAACACCCGAGTTAGGTAGCAGAAGAAGACCCGACAACAACGGCGTCTTCTACACCACCGACTACGGGTGCCAATACTCCAACTAGCCAGAACAGAGCCGGGCGATTACCTACCCGCGTTTCTGACTCTAACAACGCTGGTCCTCGGAGCATTAGTGGTGCTAAAGAACCAGTTTATACCGGGTGGGGTCGCTATCAAGGGGGTTCTGGAACCGTGAAGCTAGACGGTCAGGATCCTGGTGATGTTGATCAAGACGCCCGGTTTGGTATTGATGTCTGGGACTCGGGGACGCTAGAAATTAGCCTATGCTGACCCGAGCTTTTGTCGACTCGGAAGCGTGGAAGTAAGCGGCCAGGCTAGAGACCCCGCAACGTCAAGGAACCGCAACGTTCGGCTCCTGTCACGGGCTCGTTGTCGACGGCAGAGTTGATACCTAATGTCCCTGCAACTGATTATGGTCCCTAAGACCGTCACCTGCTCGGGTGGAGTAGTGGAAGCTTCGACGAAGTGCGGCAAGGGTGTGAGTGCTTTTGATACTTTAAGGGCAGAGGTGTGATTGGCAACTCTATCTACATACATGCAGTTCGTAGCAAACAGAAAGCTTAGCTTCCCCGCCAAAACACCCGCCCGTTTGCCGCGACTTCTCCGGCTGGTGCTGATCTGTTTGCTAAAGATGTGGGATGTCCCGGCCCGTCTCTTCCCGCCCGTAGCAAACACTAAATTTAAACGGAAGAACTCGGATTCATTCCTGGCTTAAAATATACTACACGAAAAAATGGAGTATTTTATAAAGCGGATTGCAGCAGTTTAAAGTTACTAACCATCAGGAAACCGTTCCCCAAAATTTCCCAAATGCTTCTCAGACAATTTGGCAACCATTCAATGGGATAAACAAGATACCTACAGTCAACAAAAACACCCCACTTTTTCGGGTAGTATTTACTCAGATATAATCTAAGTATTCAAGTACTTAGGTATATACCTCATATATTTTAGGCTTCTTTGTATTGTTCGAAGGCAGTGTCGAGGAACAACAAAAGCATTGAGGACTCATAGCAAACTAGAATGACTACTCAATAACGTTGTCATTAAATGCAATGCAACACTGCAGCATATAGCTTGCGCTCTCTCACAGATTATACAACTGGATAAAAAGAGGCCTTTAAAATACCTGACAGCCCTCCTCTAGGTTTTTCTCTTCATTTTTGCCTAGGATCTGGTTCAACAATTTGGTCAGGGTTATCCCAAATAAACGCTTACGCGTAATGTTACTCGAAAGCTAAAACTGTTAGCAACAAACGACAGGGGGTCACCGCATTTCAGTACTAGGTAACTGGTTAAAACCTGTTCATTGGTGCTGGGTGGACGGGAAGTTCTGTACATGTACTGTAACAAGCGACGAGATTTCGAGTGCCGAAACCGTTGATATCACATTACGGCTGATAATCGACCTCGAGACTGAAGTGGGAATACAGTACCGGGCTTTGTACTTCATACCGGGAGGGCTGATACATGGCAAATTAATTCATACCACGCAAGCTTACACCTGTTGGGCCACATACCGCGGATTGTGATTACAATACCCTCTCCCGGTGATTCTACACTAAATAGAGCCACAAGCTCGATAAAGAGTATTAGGTTCTTCACCGTATAGTTATAAGTATATTCTCTCATTTCGTAATTTGGTCGCATTTGTCTCGTACCTAGCCTCACATATCTCGGCCGTAACTTCCTTCACCACAAGTAGATCTAGAGAGCCCTGAGAAAGTGGGGATAAAGTAAAGTCACATGAAATTCCAAGCTTGCTACCTACTTAAGTATACCTGCCGGCGCTCGACCGACTAGATCGTCCCCAGAGCTACTTCTGCCTGGCTCTCTCGAGATCTCCCTCATGTTCTCGGGACCCCCGCCTCTGGCGCCACTCATAGAAGCGCCAGCAACCGAAAGAAATTACTGTTAAAATAATGACGGTGGCTACAAATGCTATTGCGCTGTGCTCGGCACCCCAAGACTGTTGACCTGGTCGCGTCTTAAGGAAATCCGTACTGAATAAGCTCTAGATAGATCAATGGTACTGATAAGCCCGCGAACTAGTGTGGTGTGAACGTTCGAGCTTGGGGAGGAACATACCGCGGCAAATGATGCCGGAAAGTACACCAAAGTGACAGCAGTTATTATTTTCATTGACCGTGAGTGCTGCGTCGCCTTGTTCTGAATACTCCACATGATACAGTTATCCCGTGAAGCCAGCATGCTGGGAATCTTTATCGAGTGAGCCCTTAAGTAGCTATGCATATATTGAAGAACCAAACTTACCGACATGGCCAAGCCATCACAGCGCTTAATCAAATTCAAAGCCCGTTTCTGGTGATTAGACATTCGCATCAAGTGTTCATCCAATGTCGCCATAAAGTCTTCAATGGCTGTCTTCTCGAAATCGGCTTCTCCGCGATCTGTTCCTTGGCCGCCGTTCTCCTGGCGAGGAAACATTTCAAAGCCAGTCTTCATTGACCCGATAACCTCTTGATTCATTTCGAGAAAGTTAGATACTTTGAGTAGTGCCTCGCGTTTTACCTGCACAGTTTGAATATCTTCAAGCGATGGCATTCTCGTGTTCATCTGGGGCTGTTTCCCTATGGTTGGAAATGAGCCAAAGCCGGTGACATCCCCGTTCTGATTGTGTGTTAGACGACCGCACGCTGTGGATGATTAGAGCACATACCAGATCCTCTATCTCCTCCTCTAATTCGCTAATATACTCTGACCAGTTCTCGCCAGCACATGACAGCTGCAGGATATGAATATCCATGTAATTTCGATATTGTCTTCCATCGCAGGCCTTACCGTCCCCTAACATATCCTTCAGACGGCTATTGAAGTGCTCCGGTGGATTCACCAGCAACGAGGCAATGTGGTTTTTGTTTGGAGAATACCGGGACCAGACGCCTGTCTTCCGGGTCGTATATCTAAGCTCTTCTTTGTCGTCGACTTCTTCGCGGAGTACGATATATTTCAAGTTGTAGCATATTTCTGCGTGTACGTGGTTATTAGCAGCTAGAACTGGTATAGTGTTTGTTTTCACATATCACTTTAGGCTTACTAAATGACACGTTACTTACCGAAGAAGCTATCGGGCTGGGCTTCTGGTCTCTCACCAGCGTCCGAGACTGATGGTTTCTGAGGGAGGTACTGTCTATATATGGCAAAGTTCTCGTGTATTTCTTGCAGCTTTCGCCCGAAAGTAAGGAGCACATCGGTAAACTGTGGCAGTACAGAGTAGTACGTCAACAGTTTGAGAAGTGTTTCCTTACAAATCGGTAGCCTCGCGAAGGAGAACTCTGGTGTTATAGTCCTAATTTACTATTAATGCTCAAGCTCTTAGGAGAGCTCGGGGAATTGAGGTGTTACATGAATACAGATATAGACTCTTGGGGCGTGTTCTGGAGTTGTGAAAGATACAAGATTAGTACAGAAACTAAACCACTAAGGCCGCGATTTGTCACCTCGAGAAACAACTGAACATCTGTGGGACTTTGGAGCGTCTTCTCGTCGAACATGTGTTTATTTTCTGAGTTTTATTAGTAGCCGCCTCCGAAAGATACAGAAAACCGATCCAAACCTGAAGAACCTGGGCCGTTCGTGCAGGGCATGGTAAGTGTTTCGACTTTGGTCGGGTCTCCAACCAACATATCGGACTCTATGCTCTTGTTGAGCTTTCGGTGACATTGATTGATATCGACATCCAATATGTCGTAGTCAGATAAATTCTCGGGGTACATCTTCCACTGGTGAAAAGAACTTGGAGGGGATGTATCTCCCGCCGGGTTTGATTCGGATTGTATATATGCATCATGAATTGAGGAAGTAGTCTTAGAGCTTAATGGCGGGTGTGTAGCCATGGGAGTGTGAACTATAGATTGGACAGTGGTAACTGACAAATCTCTCAACGAGATGATTTCTTGGCTTTGAATTTCAGACATTGGTCGGGATGTTGTCGGTGCTTCTCTTTCCTAACACATTTTCACAGGGTTATATACGACCTCTAAATAAGTGCTCGGTCTACTTTGAGTCCTGTGTATGCCCAGTTAGAAACCGCCAACTTTGTTGCATCGCCACGAACACGTACGATGCAAGTATAACTACAGGATTCATAAGAACGCCTATCAGGCCGAATTATATGAAGTGAAGTACATGCAGTCATAATTCCAAGCAATCGTTGAATACTATCTAGCTGAACCAAGCACCCACGAGGCTACCAATCGGCCCTTCTTCCATATGCAACTTCACAGCCACACAAACCAGTCACTCCACCGCATAACACATCACATAGCGCCAATTCCAACGCTACGGCCTACTGTGCTTTATCTTTCCCTTGGAGATCCAGAAGATCTGACTATTTGAACCGTAAGCATAATCAGGCGATGAGATTTAGAGATAATGAGCACTCGTACTTTAGGTATACTTTCAGGAACAGAAACGACCCAGGTCCCGTTATTTTGCTGATAGGAATACATTAGTAAAACTGCTTCATTTCGGGGTTAGGCTACAAACCTTGAGAGTGATTACGCTTGCGGCCCATGGCCAACGCTTCTCGAAGTACTTTATTAATGCTTTTTTGGTGATATATCTCTTCCCACTGATAATCTTCTGCTCAATAAATCTCGAAGTTGCAATCTGCGAGGGATCGTTGGAAACCTGCCAGTGAGGCGGAATATCAAGAGCCATAGTTGGGTTTGGATCTTTGCAATTTGGGTTCTGAATGCAGCTAGTAAAGTTCATGATCGCTGTGGAGAATGAGTCCATTTAAGCTGAATTCTTCACGACCAATACGGCATAAGGGAGAGCCTGAAGTCGTTTCCGGAGCTGAACAATGTGATCCATTTCATGTTACATCCGCTCCTAAAAATTACCATTGGCCATGAGGGGTTAACACAGTCGTTTTCTGGACACGTCCGTACTGTGTGTATCCAAAAGATGGCATTTGGTTCCAATCAAAGCCCATGCGCAGTATAACCTTATGGTTTGCCATCGGATCCCAGGAGGCTGTCCATCAGTACTTGGATCTTTAACGCCTCCCAGGGCTATGCCCGCCGACCAGCAGGATGTGCAGCTCCTGGGGTGAGATGTCGAGATTGGCAGGATTGATGAGGCTATTGACTGTATGGTACTATGATGGGTTGTGGGAAGCACAAGAACTTCTAGCTAGGCATACACGCAACAATACGCTTATTGTTGATTGCTTTTAAGGAAGCCTAGTTTGTGAACAGAGCTGGATCAGGACTCTGCTGCTTTTCCCCGCAGCATCGATTAACGAATCACACCACATTGACGCATCCTATCTTTGAGTTAGTTTCTACCAATGATTGAACAGTGAAAATTCCAGGCAGGCTGCGGGGCTAATCATCTATATGTGTATCTGAGTGCGCCGATACTATATCAATTCGCTATTTGCTGCTGTTGTGAAATGCTTGTCATCGTGGTTTGTGAACGAAGAGTTGATCGTGAGGTTGAGACTGGCTACGGGTTAGGGTTTCTTGACTACTCTACAACTCTACACAGAGTACACCTTGTACGCTCAATCTAATTGGCGGGAGTCGATAGATTCGGCAGAAGCGTTTACATTTGTTATCCCTGCTTGAACAAGATGTGGACTTCGGGATACTTGAAATGCTATGTTAACGAAACTGGGGGATTCGTATATATTTCATCGGGATTCCCAACCACATAGTCTCGTTCCTAGTTTGGCTAACCGCGTGCTCGCTAGCTCGCTCGGCCGAATGTATTCGCCACTACTAAGGTATGAGAGAATTAACCATAAGTTTCCAGATTCAAAATCATTGGGACGATAGGTCCACGTCACTTGTACGGTTCTATGTTTTGGACCATGTGTGATAAGGCTGTAAAGGATATCTTAGGCACGGTTATCAAGAAAGGCACCTGTGAACAAGACGAACACATGGCATGAGTATGGAATGTTCCAACGGCATGCTTAACAGCAAAATTATTTAGTTTTTGGCTTGAAGTACCTGATATGATGCCTAGAGAACGAGTGCATTTGTGAAGTCGAGCGTGGACTAGACTTTGAAGTGAAATGGAAATAAGTAATGGATACCACCGGGACCTCGGACACGTAAGAAGAGCGAACTATATAGCTATTCGGAACCGGGTGAATAGTAAATGACCCTCGTGCTTCAGAAATGAAACTCACTTTCTGGACCGATAAACTATCACGCGTCTATTGTATGTTGTAATAGATGATATCGATAGAGTGGGGCAGAGGATCTGGAAATCAAATGTACGCAGTATTACTCTATGTGCCCCACGGGACCTCGCACTGGCACCACATAGAGAGTATGCCGCACAAGCTTGACTCACCGGATGATTTATACATGTAGTTATCTGATTTCAAGTGCCACCTGTTAAAATCTTAGTGTGTTGGGGCTGTTATCAATACCCCGTTCTCCTTCTACTTTGCTGGAGATATATCTATCTTTCCATATTCAGCACGTACACAGGATTGCTACATGTGCACATCGAACGCATTCTGATTACTGATTACTCTTCGAAGCGCAAAGCGTTGGGAATGTTGGCACTGGAGTAGTGGTGGTACGATCCCCATTCCTGAAAATAACCTGTCACTCATTCTTATCTTCTCTTTGTAATGTGTAGCTAGATCGAGATAGTAGTACGTTCTGTGGTATAGCTCTGCACCCCTATCTGGGTCCAGCGGATTCGGACCAATCGTAGAAGGTTCGGAGTGGATGGCCTGAATCTGCGGCAGCCGAACTCTGTAGCCATAGAATATATTTACATCCGGCGGTGTTGGTGCTGTGTTTTCAGTTAGCCAGGATTCCCCGGTGTGGGTGGACAGCCTACTCGCCTCATGCCCACCCGGGGTACAACTTGTAGGATACACCTCTTTTACCTAGCCTTATTATTTATTTCTCATTTGAGCATCTTCCGCTCGTTGCTAGACGGAGCCAGTTATGGCTCCGGACCGATGTAGTCTTTCTCTGATAGAGTTGGTACTGGATTATTCGGATTGAAGACACTTAGAATGGCGGAGTATTCAGTTAAGAACACAGCTTTTAAGTAGGTTCCAACTACCAGTGATCCTGCCACCACCAAAATACGGCTATTGACTTTCGTGCGTTTTTATCTTGACCGACTACAGTTCTGCTGTTTTTATGCAGGGAAACCTTACCTTTGTTAGCTGCTTGCATGCAGTCAGCGAGCCAGCAATAACACAGCGGGTATCTGCCAGATGGCCGGCCTGTAAATGAGACATGAAGGTCGGTTGTACTTATACGAAGTGATATAACTGCCTGGTTAGTCACCAACCATAAAACGGCTGCGCATGTTAAGGAACTTTGGGTCGGAACCACTGCACCACCCGGATTTGGTTCCCGCGCCAACACCGTTCCCCCGCCTTTGCTGCTGGTAAAGAAAGCACGTCTTTCCCGCCAGTTTGACACGAGTAACTGGTTCGAATGCTCAATGTATACAAAATAAAATCGGGATGGACACAATTTGCCGACAAGTTCAATCATCCTTCATCCTATGGCGTTGATTACGACTTACAGCAGCTGCTCCCCACCTTTGGTGTCGTAAGCCTTGTTGCAACTTGTAGAATACCAATTGGTGAATAGGTGTATTCTATGTACGACCTGGCAAATCACATGAGTTGACTGCCAAAACCTTTCGGGTCGAGCTTACCTTATCCGGTGTCACCCCGATCGCGATCGACTCGTTCGCCGATTGTGATCAGTCAACTGGCTAGGAAGCTAAGGTATCTGCACAGAATTGATGGCGGGGTATGTTAATGGACCTTTATGCATGTGGAGTAGGGGTGAAGAAGGTTTGATATCTGCTTGGTTGTGGAAGCAAAATCGGAACATCATCATATTATTTGGTTAAACTCGTGATATACAAAATTGTAGAGTGTACAGCTCAGATGTCACGAACTGAAATGTAACTTTTAGAGAGTTCGGCGTAAAATTGGTAAAGTCGCATACTCTACATGATTGGGAAGTCGGCGCCCATGTTTCCGAGTCTACTCAGACTAAGCCTGCCCTGGAAGGTTGGACGGGGTTGGTACACGAGTTATTCTCAGCCTTCCCGATAAGGTTCAGTTGCTTATCCGTTTTCATTTTCGTCAAGTTGTTAGCTGAGCCCGTTTTCATTGGTCATTTTTCCCTCGGCCGCGAGCGGGGGCCAGAACATCAGCGATCCGCATAAGTTGCAACAGAAAGTATCCGCCTACTTGGCTGAAAGCAGATCCTAAGTTTCGTGATTGGCTAAAATCGACCCCTCAGCAGTAGTCGCACCCTTGAACCTTCCGCTGCTTTGATTGGTGTCCGAGTGAATCGGCAGTTCAACTTGTAAAACCGTTTCATAGCTTGCAATAGTCTCAGGTATGAACTGGTGGAGAAAGAATCATGGCACGTCTAGCCAACGCAAATCTTACACGATATTACCGTCATTGGACCCCTGTATATGCTGGTGAGTGGAGAGTGCGAGAGTTGGACATAGTGTTTGCTTCTTCCCGAGTCAACATCCCTGCTGTACTGGCATCAGTCTGACGCAGGTGCATGGTTCAGTTAGGGTGCAGGAGTTCAGATGGTTGTGTTTTGGAACAGAAGCGCCTGATTTCTAACGATGAGGTTTTATAGGAGTTTATTTTAGGATTTAAGGCAGCAGGTTTAGATCCTCTAGAAAGCCATCGCGTTCACAACTCAAGAAGATTCTCGAGGATTGATGCCTAAGCTGAGCGGAAAAGATTCTGGGGCTGGAAACAAAAATCGAGCCAATGTGGAGTGGCACTTATCGAAATTAGATCTGAAATGAACTACTGCCAGGCCCCTCCCTGAGCAGGGTTGTATTCTCCCCACAATGTGCGCATCTCACCACTCATCACTGTGCACACTCATCCTTCTCCATGCTATTCTCTGGGGCTCAAATGTTTGAACGAGGCTCGAAAGTTTGTTCGTGTAAGTTTAGTGATGATTCTTTCCTAATTTAGTTTGGTGATAAAGTTCTCAATATGAATCTAATGTTTGGGGATATACTGTAGATGATTTGAACCATCATCCACCCCCCTGATTCTCTTACCCCAATATTCCAGCCCTTCAGAGTACCCAGCCCATAGTTGCGGTTCTGTTGTATTTACATCGTCCATCATTCGGTAACGTAGGTTATAAGCACCGCGTCCTGAATTTAGCAGACCGGGGGAGCATTTAACCGTGAGATATTCCGGTAAAACAGTGCTGAGATGTATAGGAAACATGGAAGTTGATTCCTTCCGCTGTACCACGCTTTGCATACCTTTTTGCAGTCGGCCGAAGGAAAAGCGGGCTTAATAGACTCAGTATCCTTTCGTTTGTATCAAATTCGGGACCACTTCCGTTTCCAAAAACCCACCCCAAAACCAGCAGTACCTACCCAAGAGCGAAAGGACCGCAAAATTGCTCGGAATAGTTGGTGAGAGTGGCATCAAAGTTAAGAACGGGTTTCTCTGGGTGAGACAAGGGGTTCGTCGAGCGCTGAGAGGTGTTTCTAAAACCATTTTGATATTTTGGGATCATGGTTGGCCCTTTACGAACGAAGGGATACAGCCGAAGGATAGCCAAAAAGCACGATCAGATATCAATGTATTATTTCCTCAGCCCTAATTGTGCGTGCGTACTAACGTCCACAAGCAGAACAAAGCGGCAGGATCGCATTTGAAATAGCTGGCGCTTCGACCAGAGTTCGCACCCAAGTCTACGTGACGAACAGCTACGGTGGAGATGTTGGGCACTATGGTTCAGTCAATGCGTTCTGAGATACACCATAATTACAGTGCTCCAAGTGGTGGTCCTTTGGTGGTCTACAAGAGATATCGGCAGATGATTTTAGGATTGCATGGATACTTACCTTATAGGGGGTACGATAAAAGTGCTGAGCCTTATAAAACTAAAATCTGGCTATCATCCTTAGGGAAGCATCCCATACACCATACAGAATCATTCACTAAGGCTTTCATAAGCCTTATACACGAATTTTATTTTTATAAGGGTTTTAAATTTTATCGAACCCCCTATAGGTATGTATGAACCTCTGAGATTCACCACGAGAGACCCCAAACATGGAAATGATATTAGCGAGTAGCTAAGTGCACCAGCTTTTCTCCGTATGGTCTTAAAAGTAAAGCAGGCCACCACTGACGACTACAGATGCTCACGAGTGCCCATTATCCAATAGCTATCTCCCTCCATTCCCGATACAACCGGGTTAGGTCATTGGAACTTCATGGAACCGAAAATCCGGATCACAGTTTTTTCTATAAAGGTACAGACACAGATTATCGCTCAGTTACATTATGGCAAAACACGACTTACCGCGAAGGCCCTCAACTAACGGTAACCCGTTAGACGGCTAACTATATTTTCGCTAGCGCGTCCTACAGCATTGTAGGTCATGAAGGATCACTCGGGATGTACTTGTTATTACCTAGGTTCTCATCAAGCTAAGCACGGAACGAAGGAGGCGAAGGAGGAGAATCGGTACAACAGATCGCAACACAATACAAACCAACAATCCAATACTCACAACTCAGATTTCACTAAATTGCACTCGGCTTCTCCGCATCCCCCATCGCCGGCCCAAATCACCCCCCAAAATCAATACAATAAATTTATCGCAAAGACTACACAAATACAACACCGAAATACATGATGCAATACCTATTGAAACGCAAAACTTCAAACAGATTCACAAAACCGCACTCGGTTTCTCCATCGCCTTCCATCATTTTCAAAAGCAAGGCGGTACCAGAAGTAGGGCAGCACAGAATGAAAAAGAAGAGAAACTAGAGCTATACCTGTATCCACCGTGCTCGAGGACCAGTTTTTCGCCGTGCGAGCTTGCGAACAACAGAGAAAAAGCCTAGGCGCTAAACACAAGAGCAATCCATTCCATTAGGGAGGTTTTAGCAGGGTTTCCCCATGAATTCTGCTGCTCTTACTGGTACCTGGGGCCGTGGGTCTGAAGACGAGGAATATGACGGCTCTTTTGAGGGTAGTCAGAGGCTCTTACGCTAGTGATGAGACTGGACATGCTCGCTGGCACAAATTAGCATTGATATGGGTGGTGTACGGGGTAATACTAACCTGCCGACTGCCTCAAAACATTTCAGTGGCGTTGGGGGGGGAGGAGCGGATTGATTTGGAGTGCTTTGTTGAACGAGTCATAAGCCTTGCTTGCCGTTGGACGTTTATCTGGGTCGACATGCATCATTCTCCGCAATACCTCAACTACCCCTGGAATCCCCCCCTGTAGAGCTAGCGAATCGAGCCACCCATTGACAGAAGTACTCAATTCGACGGAGCCTGATTTTCGCCGAATATAGAATCGTTCCGACACATCCCGATACTTCTGTCCTCGCTGGTTGTTAATTTGATCGGCTGCCCTCTCTCTCCGGAACTGCAGAACTCGACGGACTCTAGCTGGAATATTACTGCCGGGAAAGTTGCCGCAGGGGATCACCCACACAAGGAATTCGAGGAGGACGCAGGCAAGGCTGGCAACGTCGAAACTGCCATCTGTATATCTGCCAACTCGATCCAAAGGGGGGGAGTATTGACTATAACCCCCCCTGTTGCAAGTTCTTGAATCGATCTTCTCAGACTCACCAAAGTCGCCTATGACATATCCGCCGCCCTCAAGCTTTTGCCAGATATTGACTGTATTGATATCATAGTGGAACACCACCTGGTGGACGCATGATAGGGCACCAATCAGCTGGCGAGCATACTCCAAACCCTCTAAGGGTGTTGGAGGGTTGAAGGGTGTTGAAGGATTGGCGGATGTCAACTGTTCCTCCATGCTTTGCCCCTCTAATCGGAGCACAATACAATACTTGGAGCGGCCATCGTCGGCTTTTCCGAAAACCCTCGCGATGGAGCGATGAAGCAATAACTTTTCTGCGTGATATGCATATGCATATGCAGACCTCTCAAGGCCTTCAACCAACAAACGTACCTTTTCATCGAGAATCCTAATGACATGATCGTGCTTTTCGTATTCTTCATCCCGAAGATATTCCTCGCAAAAAGATTTTGCTGCATAGTGTTTGCCGTCAATTGTCACTTTAAAGATTTCATGTCTTTCTCCCCCTACTACTAGTTCGTCTAGTGTTACTGCTGGCATTGTAATGTGAAGGCTAACACACATTAGGTTAGCGCATCAGCATTCACACGTGATGCTCTGGCTCCATCTTCACCGATTGTACCGCACCACAGCGTCTTGATGATAGGGAATTGAACTCACAATGATGCAGTCAATCCAATTCATATGTCTGGGGACGAGCCAAGTCAATTCAGGCGTACGAATGCAATCCCCAGAGCCAGCTCTTTCTGTCTGATTGCTGAAATAAGAACGGGGGGATATGAAGCTACGTAGCAACCATCACCATCATGATCAGTCTGCTTGTGCCCCAAGGAGCTGCTCCGTGCCAGCGAAGAAACCTACAGCCAGAGGAGGGTAAGAAGAAACTCACCAACAGAGGAGTAATGCCGCTCGCTGCTAGATCCGCCGTACGTTGCTTTGGTAGCAATCCTTCTGGTGATGTCGTAGGAGGTGTGAGCGGCTGAACGGGAGTTATTGGCCGGTGATGAGATGAAGTACCTGGTGGGGTCGACGGATGGTCACAACGAGGTAGAATTGGCGATGCAGCTTCTCGATGCTGCTGATGCTTATCTGTGGGATTGGGCGAAGGGGATGGTGGTGGGGAGAGGAGCGTGGTGATGGGTTAAAGCGAATAAGAGCTATTAGCTCCTTCAACACACCGCGTCGAATGCGGGAAACCCCGGATCGGAGCGCATGACGAATACCTTGCCTTGAGAACTCTTCGATTTTAGGTCATGATATAGATGGTTTCCAAGGGTTTCTTCATCTCCCTCATCAATTTGAAGAGGCGAGTCCTAACAACGAGCGGTGATAGTCACCGTGGCGCCTTTCTCGGGCTCTTCGCTGCAGAAACGACTTATCACCAAGAAGAGATCACTTAGCGTTTCACTCTTAGTGACAGCGAGGTTGATTTAGGGCATGTGGGGGTTCTTGATGTTGCAGCTCCAGTATTCAACCCATGCCATGGAGTCCAACAACAGACGCTAACTGCTGGCCCCGCATGGCCCGCCACAAATCAACCCATCACGATATTTTCAATAAAATTCCACGATGGACCTGTAAAAATTGCCAAGACCCGATTTTGAGGAGGTTTGCTCGTTACAAGTTACAAAATATATATTTCCTAAAGTTTCCGTCTACATTACATGTACACCGCACAATTCTCCCAAGGGACCAAATTTCGCATTTATTGAAAAATTCAATTGAGTAACAATTGCTGCTTTTTTTAAAAAATATAACATTGAGTGATAAAAAAAGCGCGCTCGGAATGTAACTCAAAAGCAATCCCTAAGTCTGTACTTGGCAAAAAATTGTCCTCAAGTCAGTACTAAATAGCTACGTAGAATTATCCTAGTCCTGTTAGATTGTACATCATATTTGTGGGTCACATCCCAATGCTGCGTTCATCCAACACAAAGGGTGCGCCAGCAGAAACGAATGTTTACTGTAGAAGTGAAGGTTTCAACTTTCCAAGCACAAAGACTGAGAGGTGTTCTAATTATCAGCGCTCGGAAGACCTTATGTGTTCCCTGGGGTTAGACAATGGGGGGTTTGCCTGTCGCGAGGATTGTGTGTTTGTTCTTGACGTTGAGATGTGCGCGCGTGTAACATGCGTTAGTTGGCGGCTGGCTATACTGTCGCCTTGACGGCAGGCTCCGCCAATCCTTTTGCATGTTGCGTTCAGCCTCAGATCTCTATGCAGAGGGACGGTGGAGTAATGGGTCCAATAGAGAAGTGTGTTGGACAAGGCGCGTCTATCCAACCATGGCATTTTAGATTAGTATGTAGTAGCATTCGCACGTTCGAATAGTGTAGAGGATCGGTGACAGCCTTGTACTCGATACAGGGGAAAGTATTCCAATGCAGGCGCTACCGCCACGTATCTTTTTAGTAGCGGAAAGGTACTCCAAGGGTGAATTATTCGCTACTATATCACCCCCTACACCGAGTAGATCTTGGTGATCAATTGTTGATTTGACTAAGTGTCCCGCTGGACCGTCCGTCGATCGAAGCTCAGTTTGAGTCAAAAATCTCCATCGGGATTTGACGAATGCAATTGGGTACTGTACAATCTAACTCGACTCGTTAAGCACTTTTTGTAATACGTGCAGCTTGCATGCATATAAGCTTCTATTCGCCGCGATTAAGAAATGAGAGTAAGTATTCGATAACCTGCATGTACTACAAAAGTAACGAGTTAGGCCAGATTGTACGGAGGTGGTATCGTAAGCCGAGTAACGATTAGGGGCCTTCACTTTTAAACTCCTTGTCCTATTCTGAAAACAGTTTCGCTGGAACTTTGGTCTTTCCCATCGATTATGGAAATTTTGATTTTGGTTATGAAGAGTTGAATAAACGATGTAGTACTGGCTCTTTTAGTCGGATCTGCAAAACCGTTGATTTGTAGAGTTATCGGCATTCGTTACTCGATAGGGTTTGAGGTCCGCTAGAACAAGCCCTTATTGGAGGCGTGTCTTTCTATGTAGAGCAACTTGGTTAGTAAGTTTGAACATTTATTTACCAATCACAATATCCATAAAAGCTTATCGTATATATATTGAGGGGTTAGGGAGCATACGTGCACAACATATCATGTGTTCATCTTCCAATTGTAGGCATATCTAGTAGACATATTCCGATCCTAGTCTATTAACTGATCAGGGTTCAACGGTATGGAGAGTTGAACATGAATGCCGATAACATTAAAAACTTAAGTCGCCCGTCTTCCGATCGTTTGAAATCCTGGCCTTTGGCTTTGCTTGAAGCTTGTGACTTTCTATTCGGTTCACAAGATCGAAATCCCACGTACATGAGCAATTCTTTTTGACTGATCTATCGTCGAAACTTAGAAGCGGTTGACCGGATATATTGACCCCGGCTCTCGTATAGGGAGGGATTCTAATGTATCTAGCCCGAACCTGGACGAAACTGGGGCCAGTAACAAATGCATAAAATCGAAGTGTCGCAGCACGTTCCATTTGACAACATTACACCTGCCAGCCGCCAACGTTCGAACATACAAATCGTGCGCGTACGCAACACCCGATCCGAAAATTTGTGGTTGCTGCGCTGTTGCTGATGGTGAATCCTACAGGGAAATTTCCAATCGTATTAGAGCCAAAGGGCATCAGTTGAGAGCAAATATTCCGCGGACGGGCAGGTTCGATCATGAGCTTTTAAGATTTACTTTCTTAGCAACTGCCAGGGTGACCAGTTTTTGGGCAAATGCCTCCTTTCTGTGGTTTGGAGGAGCCGTGGAGGTCAGTGCGCCGGGGTGTTCTTGTAGCAAGGTTCGGACGCTTGACTTTGACTTTAAGACGTGCTGCCCTGCAGTGGCAGACGCTCGAGTTGTACGACGCTATTGGGATCTGATATAACAACATTCCGACCTGATTTCGGATGAGCTCGGTTCATCCTAGTTCGTATATCTTCGGACTCGTTCGTGGACTTGCTGACGTTTGTGGTGAAAATATTCATGTTAGCTAGGTTCGGCTGGTAATTGGAGAAAAGGAAAGATACTTGAGCTTGCATTTCATCCTTCAGTTTTCTCCACGGTTATTACGAAGCTATCCTCATGCCTTCCTGGTACACAAGAAGCAAAGGAGGAGTGGTATAATCCTGGAAAGAGTCGACATGGAGCTTCCAATCACGTTCAACTCGCAAACGGCTGCTACGAGCTGGCTGGAGAAAGAGCTAAGCTACCAAGGTAGCTTATAGTGGACGCATGTTAACCGAGCAACTAACAAGAGCCGGCAATTCATGGTTTGGTTTGCGGATCTGGGGTGTTCGATTAGGGTGCGGGAATTCGGCATGAACCATCTCTATAGAGATGGTGCTGCTTCAAACGTCGTTGAGCTGGAGCAATGGATACCTGTGCGATAGCGGAATCGTAGCCTAAAGCTAGTGCTGAATGACACAGATTCCATCATGGGAGAGTGAGTTCGTCAGGCTTATTATACGATTAAATTTTTGCTCACGCAGACTGGTCAGCTCTAGCCTCAGACGGTAGAAGTTTGAGTGGGAAGGAAAGGTAGGAAAGAGTGTATGTGAGAGAAAGGAAAGAGAGAGGAGTGGTGGGATGACGATAAGAATGAGTGTCTGAGGTAGAAGAAGTGGAGACAAACAGAGGCGTTGCAATGACAGCCTTTCCCGAGCTCAAGAACGAATGGGTACAACGCGCGTTATTACTTTCTGAACCTATGGATAAACCTGAAGAGTAATGAAACGATGGAGTATGCAAAAGAGGTTGAAACGAGAAGTTGGGTGAGAGGAAGTCCGAGCTGATGGAAATTTGAACAGTACCTGGCGCGAAGTTGACGATGGGTTGGAAATAAATCGGGGCGGTGGTTATATGAGGATGGTTTCCCCATGGGGGATGGGGTTCAGGGACAGCCCTTGCAGTAGGTGATCTCAAAAAAGCAAGACATGCTACCTCTCTCTTGTTCACGAAGTACTCACCCTCTAAATTCTGTTTCTCTAGATCCTTGAATGGTACGCTCTCTCGAGGCTCGCTTTCCAACGGTAATCCACGATCACCACTCAACGGTCAGCAAATATCCACCAAACGCCTCGATTTCTGCACTTGAATGATGCTGAGACAGTGGGTCAACAAGTGGGCGCGGTGCGTCAGGTAGAGACCTGCAGGAAGTGACAAGAGCTGTCGGGCATCAGGGGAACCGTCTACTAGGTTGGACTTTGGCATAGGTGAGTAGTGTACTTCCTCCCGAGTCGAAACAGATACAAACCCTACTACACCTAAGAAACACAGACGGCATATCTTCAGCTTCGCATCACTCTTCATTACTGGGTTCAATTTCGATGATATAGGTTGGAGTACTTGAGTCCAGAAACGTGATGTTGGGGTTTTAGGACTTTTACCACTGTGTCCTCCCGTTGGCAGAGCAGCTGAATTCACGAATCAACTGAATTGACCAATCTTTTCCGCTACCACGACAGATGCCACCTACAGTTGGTACCGAAAACAAGATAATGGAGCCTGGGTAACTTTTAAGTTACGGCTTGTAAAATTCCTGTCTGATAATGGGTCTGCGATAGTTCATCTACAATTACAAGCTCCTGATGAACTGCAGGCTACATCACTACCATAACCCAGTACTCAGGGCAAATCATAAAGCTGGAGGCCCATCTTCTTTAGTCCCTCTAAAGGCTGCCGCACTCCTTCCAACCTTCAGAACATTTCTCTTCACGGGGCTTCTCCCAATTACACTGTCAGCATTATGCCCGTTGATCATCTGATGGGACTAGCCAGCTAGAAAGTCGAGATGGAAACCCAGCGCCGGTATTATGTCATGGTAGTGGCCCCTCGGCGGCAGCGGATGAGGGTGCTAACATGATGAGATTTGGGGGGTTGTTTGCGGCTCTCAGCCTTATCCTTTCTTCACCTGTACTCTTTCACCTTCACAGCAGCCTACCCACGAACCTTAAATCAATCGGCTCTCCTAGCAACACTTCATCCGCTATGATACGCATCTTTCACAATGAACCAGCGCTAGCGAGGCTCCGACTCAACGAACCGGCAGATAGATCGCGATCGTGCGTTTTTTGACGAATCGGACAAAGCCGTGCTGCCATACAGAAGGCTACTTCTACGAGGCATGTGATAGGTAGTCAGTCGGTGGAGAGGTTCTGAGATCACAGGGTTTTATCATCCGCCTACACTGTCTTGCATGGAGGGAGATGTGATTGTCAACTTGATGTCACGTTAATGTTAGGTACACAGGCAACAGCGAATCTTTGAGAGCACAACTACACTTTGAAGCAGCTAGCTTTAAGATCCATGATTCATGATCCGATTAGGCATTCCATGTTCTTCAGCACCGAAAGCAAAAACAGCTGGATATGAACGCTTATACCTACTCAAGTCACAGAAGAACTACCCGGAGAGGAGATACTTATGCTAGATGGATTTCGTGGGGATCTCCTGGCGGAAGCTATGCTGTTTTTGGTTGGGGTTTTAACAGATCATTGCGTCATGTCAAAATGACTACAGTATTTGGTCAAATACAAAGCCACTAATATGGTCTTAATGGTAGTGACTAGACCAAGAACCCTTTCGAATCTACAGAGGGGTAGGGAGAAGTTATCATGAGATGAAGGGACAACTGTGATGTAGTCTGTACTTATATATACTTATTTAGAAAACTGTCTGTTCATGTTATTAAGCATGGATTCCACAAGTGATTATACGACAAACAGCCACCCGCAGCAAAGTTCAATCAATTTAAATTCGCGGCTCCTACTTTACACCTGGCCCTCCTAGGCCTAATTGCCATATCTGCACCGACAAACCCCACAAGCTAACAGCAGAAACAACCGGCACCCCAAAAGCTAAAATAAAAGCTCCAGTCCAGTTCACAGCCTACTTTGTTGCATCCACTACTCTATAATATAATCGTCAGGGTAGCGGCCCACAATTAATTGAGATGCTAGATAGAAACAGTGCACGTCACTACATTCGGAATTGCCACGCCATTTGCAATCCCCATCGTAAGAAGAGGCCATATCGAGCATTGATAAGGAAGGTTTGTGGGGAGCCCATTGAGGTGGTGAAGGTGGTGAAGTTTGCGGCAGAGATGACGTAGATGTAACTTGCTACAGTAGATAGAGTCGTTTACAGGACTAACACGCTGTAAAAGATTGCCGCATTGATGGCTATCGTTTACGGTTATTTGGTCGAGTTTAGAGTACGTATATGGGTGTCACCCGCTGTGCGCAGGGAGAGTTTGACTTAGGAATCCAGCAGCTGTTGGGCGGGTATGGAGCCAGACGATGGGCCTTCGATACTGGTTTATAATTAAGGTCCCATTATCTGACAATAATTAGCAATTGTAGACGACTGTGGGTGCGAGGGCATATCGCAGATCTTGAACAATCTGCCGAGCTCAAACCGAGGTGATGAGGCCTGCAGTAACAGTCTGAACCATCGGAGAAGCTTCGAAGGGGATACCAAATTTCAAGGATGACCCCGGGAAGACCGGCAGCTCGTGGCATCGCGATGTTCGTTTATTTCTGCATGGACGGCGCTGAACTAGACAAGAGGTATGCGTGGCTGAATTGAAATCTCCCAGCAAGATGACGGCGAAGGTACGGTTCAACTACTATTGTTGCTTTGGGGGAGCTCAAGGAGTGAATATAGTATGGGGTTGCAAGCAAGATAGAGCTGGTATTGACTTTTCAAATGCCCACGGTATGTCAGCAGGTGAGGTTAAAGGCTAAGATTCTTCGATAAGAAACATTCCGGATGAGAGAGGCCTAACTATCGAAGACTGCAAACGCCGTAATTGTCCCCCGATCTTGGTCTGTACTGACTTAAACACTATCACCAACCTAACTGCCTCATATGTAATCCATGATAATATGATTGTACGGGATTGTTTAACCCCTTAACCCCGCCCCTGACCATCAAGCTTGGTCAGTGTGTGAGCCCGATGCGGCGTATCAAGAAAATACGGTCCTGGTGGACATTCTGCGATGGCTGGAACTGGCTAGCAGTTGATTGATAGTCGTTTGGTAGGCTGTTGACGGAGAAGCGCTGTTCCCTTCATGAATTTAGATGTCGGGTCTCCTCGCTGCTGCCTGGTATGGAAAGTCCGTACAACCAACGTACCTAGAGGCATCGAGTGATAGAGAATCACAACTCTTTGCAGGAGGGAGAAGCCTTCGCTAACTTTCAAACCCTGCTTAAATCTGTCCATCACCAAAGCTTATAATTAATAGTAGCAACTTGACTGCCTAATAAGGGGGAGGAATCGGGAGCGAAGATGCATGGTTGCAGAGGTTAGGCTTAGGAGTGTTGGGGAAACCAGACACAGGACTATTGCTTAGGTAGGAGCGTTTAGAGGGGGCGATGAGGGGGAAAGCAAGTAGTAGCGATCACATATTCACATTGCAGTCTTTCGCTTCAATCCAACGATAATTCGATGGCAACCTACTCGCTCGTAACGTCTAATCGTGCTCTATAATGAGTACCTAGAGACTCTATGTACAAGCACGGATGATGCATAATGCTATACAGAGCAAATGTACCACTCGTAACCCCAAGAACTCCATATAAAACATGCTGCAATATTGACCAAAACATCCCTATGACATATCCCACCCAGTGTTCGCAACGGACCGAGCCAAAGTGTAGACGGCGTGTAGGCTATAATTCGCGCCAGAAAGGGTCGACCCTCAAGCGGCCTGGTTCTGTTCGGGCTAGAAATTGTGAAGCCAGTAGATAACTGTAGATAACTGTAGATATGTAAATGCTGCAACCTATGAATTGTTAGCAACGTTGCACGTAAATGCATACCCCGCTTTGCTTCATGGGTCGCCACATTGCAGGCACTACTTCGCTTCCTGTCGCGCTCACCTTCTACCACTTAGATCGGGCCACAGATGCCCGTGGGCTTGCATGCTTCTCGCGGCGCAAACCATTCGATCCAGGCCGAGCCGGTCTTCCAAACAACGGGCCGGCTTAACTAACGAGATTCAACCTTTCGGAACCCCATTACTCCCTAAATGTTCGTTTATTGACTGCGCAATTGTCTCACTGCAAATGTGCTGACCCCATATCTTACGCCCCATCTGGCGATGCCTGTTGCAATTCGTTACTTCGAGTACGGAATTGAGATCTTAAGAATATCGCCGGTGGATTAGCTTGCAACGCCAAAGGAGGGGCTCCGTGCCCTAGGACTGCGGCCCTTGGCCACGCAGCTGATAGGCTAAACAGAGGTTTACATCAGTGGTACCCAAGTACCTGTATCGACATAGGAAGGACACCTAAATCTAATCGAAGCATACAGACTTGTCAGCTTCGAGTTCAGGCCATCAGGGTCTGTGGAGGGGGAAACAGCAAGGCGAAGGAATGCTCATATTCACCCTTCGTTAGGGACTGTTATTGGGTTGGCATTGGCGGGAGGGCTTGCGCATTGTGTGGTACGTGCAGTGGGTTGGCCTGCCGCGCGACGATGACGACGATAATAGGGTAAGTATAGATGCGGAAATTAGATACTATAAGCCTCGGGTAAATCCGAGCACGTGCGATGCCAGGTCCTCTAGAAAGCAGAAGAATAGAGATTTCCTTCAATCAAGAGCAATAATTAATTCGAGCATATAATTAGCGGGCGGTTTTCTACAAGACCTCATCTTTCTCTCCTTCAACAAATATTATCGCAGGGCCTCATCGCCAACCTCAGCTCCCGGTCCTCACCAGAGCTTTCAGAGCTAACGGAAGCTTTTCATTCCTCCCACCTTCACATACAGCTCTAATAACCTCCAAAATAAACGTGCGGGTATTGAAATGATATCATTGGTCGCGTTCCCCTCAATCATCATGGATTCATCTTTGCCGTCTTCAAAGCTAACACACAAGCCACTGGGTACTTATGCATGTAATAAGTATCAACTTTCGTTTGCACTTTACCATCCGCTCATACCAGCCCATCTTCTCAATAAATACCATTTTCTTCCACAATTTTCAGTATCCGGGTGCCTTTTTCAACTGCCTTCCTTTTGAGACTTCGTATCTAAGATTCTTTGAATCTGACGATAACTATCGCCATGAACGCCGCGGCTTACTTCTTTTTTTCGCGCCTTACCAGGTGGGACCAGCACTGTAATTAAGTTGGCAGTCCTTACCAGTGCTAAAAGGAGCGCCCCTTACAAGTCTCTACCGGGAGTGGCATGGGCATGAGTAGGTCGGAATGGTGATGGTGTCCTTGCAGATCCTGGCTTCGTCTATCTCAGTGCGATGGACTAGAAAGGTAGACTATCGTTAATAGACACCTTCTCCTCACTCAAACAAGTAGTCAAATCGTAGTACTTGACCTTCTTTGGCATTGAGCTTTGGTGGAAGAAACCGCATCAACCTTGTGCACAGACCAACTGGTAAATTAAGGAGCCAATAGAAGCCCTTCATCTCAGTCTTTATACCAGAGAAATAGCAAGAAATCCCAGACTAGGCTTAACGATCCGAATCCTGTTAACTGTCCGTTTTGGTGAGCGGAAGGGTCTAATCCAAACATGCTGAGAAAAAAATTCCACGACGATCTTGACGTATACATTTGACATTGGTCGTCGAAGTTGTTTGTTTGTAGAACCTAGCTCCCGCATCTCTCCTAGAGCAATGGCATGTTCCGCTAATCGATGTGTTTGGCGATATATTGAGGCTTTTTCCTTGAGCTCATCGGTATAGAATTGTACTGACTTCATAACTACTGGGTTCTTTGGCGTAGTCTGTATTGGTGAGGCAGGAAGCAGGCTACGTTAGTTGGCGAAGTGCCAATTGCGTCGCCTCGACTGTGTGCGAGGCTATTGGTGGAGGTGCAAGAGAATAATGAAACGGGAGTAGGCGCTATCTGAGATGTCCTATTTGACATTCATGTCTTGTTCCTGTCTTTGCGGATCAGAGAATGACGGGGAAAGAGGGGGGCAGACAAAGAGAGAAAGAAGACCCAATCTGCAGTTATCGAACCGTGATCATTGGTTGTAGTATTGTATACGAATCCGAGACATCGAGACATCTGATACGGTAAGTGATACGTTATGAATAACCTCATATCCGACCAGTGGTAAATGATACATTGTTAGAACCCAGACCGTAAGTTGAATAATGGGAGGTAGATACTGTGAAGGCACCACTGCAGTAAATTATGGAAACACTGAAAACTGAATTAATTACACTCCGGAGGACTGATTGTTGTGGTTAACGGTATATCTATTTGGGATATCGGTCGGGGCAACTCGGGCTCTCCACGAGTCTCGGGTTCTTTAATTCTTCAATAAGTAGTGAACATCTGGGTACACATTAAGCGCACTCGGTCGACGGAAGTTAATACCATGATAAACCTTGAAAATCTATGCCTCAATTTTCCGAACGGTTTTACTAGACTGGGGTTAAATATTGTGAACAAATATGTCTCTTACCTTGCCCTAGAATTGGAACATGCCTCATAATAACCGCAGCAAAGTTAGGGTGCCGTATTGTTTCGGGTTTTCGGTATGCAATAGAGTAATGTGAGCAAACAAAAATCTTGGCTTTCCCCGCCAAAAACACCCGCCCGCTTGCCGTGGCTCCTCCGACTTGTGCTAAAGCCATGAGATCTGTTTGCAAAAGATACGTGATGTCCCGGTTCGTCTCTTCCCGTAGCAAACACTAAACGGGAGGTGAAATTACAGCCCGATCCTCGATGTATCTATACTACGTGAATCACTACAGTGACCAACCAGCAGCTTCTTACGAAGATCATAAATTCTCAACTAAAAACAGCTATCAGTTTCAGACAAGCACCCATAAAGGTCACTTCCCCGACGGTTTCAGTGTCGAAGAAACCATTATCCTCGCCGGTGGTGTCGCGTTGGCAGCGACAGGATCCCCCTCGGTATAGTAGGTTGTGCGGGAGGGAGATTTTTGCCATCATCGAATTGCTATGTTAGGTACTCATCCATACGCGGGGCAATAAAAAACGGTCGACCTTTAGACGTAATCAGATGGGCTCGTGGAGCTTTGAAGGCGGCAGAGAAGAATCATAAAGTACTTAGGACGTGATCAATGGCGATGCGCTTAGAAAGCCTTAGCATCGGCTAGTTCGCTGAACACTCACGAAACAAGGTCAGACAGAGAAAGAGAAAGAAGTTAATTGGCTTAACTGTCGGTGTTGATGATCGTGAGAGGACACAAGTCCTCCCAATCTAAAATGAAACAAATGCCAAGAAACTACACTGCCACTCTCTAGCCACAAAACCGTGCCATATCGCCGTACCACACAAGCTCTCTCGCCCACCAGCGCTAACTCCGCGGACTTGCCTGAAGCTGATGAATTGGTGTGCTTTAGGTGTCCCCCCTGATATCGATAGAGTATGAAGACGCGTCGATGCTGCCCAAGATCGACCCAAAGTACTCGACGATACGCTACGAGATCCGTAAGCTAGTATGCATGAACCCTTACCGGCCCGACCCGCCTGAAAGCTTGCATGGCAGGCTGCGGCCGGATCTGTGGGGGGAAGCGAGGGTTGCACTGTGTAGCACTGCAGTGGAAGTGGGTTCAAATACGCATCCACTCAGTTGGTTGCTAACAGTTCCTAGGCTGCCGTAACTACTTTGATGGATGCACTCCCACTGTATTGGTTGTCTGAAGATGCGATTATATTGAGTGAGCGAACATAAAATCCAGCCACAAGAGGAGCGTTTACTGTCAAGCGTTGGTTATCTACAAGCTTCGAAATTTCTGGCCCGATAGAACAAAGCTACCTACAGTTTGGCCCGACTCATACAAACACTAGGTTAGGATACTATGTTGTAGGGTTTCTTGGTCAATACTGCAACATGGAGTTCTCCTACCTGGCTTGGGGTGGTGTTTCAAAGTGTACTTGTACATATGAAACGCGCTTGGACATTACACGAGAACAGACCTTCGTCTGCCTTCTGTTTGTTGGATTGAAGTCAAAGGTTAGCGATATGAATATGTGACTGTTGCTGCTTCGCCGTCACTTTCGCTCCTTTACACCCGTTATATCTCTCACAGAACTGCCAGTTCTCCCGCGCTTCTCCTATCTTTGTTCCCTCCCCTTAGCCGGTAGTTCAAGTTGCTACCGTTAAGTTTTCCTTAATGAGTAGAATAAAGCGGAGTATGGAGATCGATTGAAGTTGAAAACTCCTAGCTTCTCCCGAGTGAGGTAGTATCCCTGTCACTCGATGGTACGCTAATTGTGCGAACTTTCCATACTTCACAGTTCAGCGGCTGAACAAGGACGGCCTGCCTCTAAGGGAGTAACGCTTCCCCATCGCCAACAGCTCTCTGCAAGCCAGTCCCAACCATCACAGAACATTCAATAGGGTCATGTCGCTTCTCTCCATATGCCGTCTCGTACCAATCTTCCAAAATGGGGGCGGGGTTATGGGACTGTTGAGCTGCTAACAGCATCAAGACAGGAACTCAGAGGTCTTCGATGATACAACTGAGGTGGGCCGACGGATCTCCCACTGACATGCCACAGTTTTGGAATCGTCGACGCTTGAGCTCTGGAAGCAACAATGGAATCGAGGTACTATCTCGCTGCGGACCTTTCAATTCGGTTACAGCATGGCACGCCTATCTTCGTCTTGTTCAGCACTGTCATACGCGGAACGAAACGAACCTCATAATACCATAAGCTGTTCCTCCGTCGAAGGCCTACCTGGTGCTTGGTACTTTCCTCCTCCGAGCATCCGATCCATTACTCTAGGCCGCGTCACCTCGATTTTGATTCGGCGAGTTATTTAGTCATTACTAATGGGGGAAAATACGAGGCACCGTCGCGAGCGTTGGACGGTTTATTGCGGTCTCAGCAGCTGGACTAATGGGGGTTACTATCCATATCTGTATCTTCACAATGCAGGTATTGGGACTGTTTTGAGTGTTATCATTTTGGTTCATTATATAAGCTAACTTCAGGGCTGAAGACAAGATCCGCAGTATTCTAAGCCTAACTACTAATAACCGTAAACAATATGGCACCAATGCGCGATGTGTCAGTCCTGCAAACGCCTCTACCCACCACAACATGCTATATCAGTGGCGTCTGAGCTGCCATAAGGCATCATCATTGCTGATCACCGGTAGGGCGGTGAATTGTAGGCGTTTGGATGCGGTACAGTTTGACGTGAACTGTATTAGAACTTTAATTATGGCCCTTAAAGTATTAGTTATTTAATTGAGGTTATTGTGATTATTATAGAGAGACCACATACCAGCTCCCCCGTTCAATGTTCTCAACCGTCCGCGGGTGGACCAGTCTGGACTGGAACAGTCCGGGTTTAGTCCAGTATAGTCCGAGGGATAATTAGACTGGAACTGGACTGGTATCATGATGTGGTAGACCGGTTTCCAGTCAGTCATGACTGGTCTGGACTGTATAGTTTTATGCAAAGTTCGAGTGTTACATTTGTGGTTGTATCATGTGTATGAGCTTTGTACGAGGACAGAGTGTATGAGCCTTAGAGTTAGTCACCGGTAACTATTCACTAGCAGATGAATATGACCGATATCGTCAATCTCCCAGAGACCCTTCGATTGCTAATCCTTTCAACTTCTTGATCTCTCAGCGCAAAATCTATCCCCTCTTGTCTACCACGGCACTCGATTTTTTCTCCATACCATCAATTGACAGCGGGAGTTGAAAGGTTATTCTCTCAGTGCAAGCTAATAACAAACCAGCGCAATTAATTGCACATAAATGGCCTTGAGATTGCGACGCAGCAGAGTGTATGAAGTCATGTGACAAAATTACGCCTTGGACTTCCGCAGGTTGATGTGATCGGGGCAGCAGATGATGAGGTACGGAGTGAGGATGAAGCAGAGATGAATTTGTATGAAGGAACAATGGTGAGATGGATTAAGTTTTTGACGTGGCTTAGTATTTCTGCTTCGCTGTAGCTTGTACAATAGAATATGATTTTTGGACTGGTCCATACTGGAATAGTCCAGTGCAAGACTGCCGTTGCGTGGTCAAGTCCGGTACTATCTCTCCGATAGACCGGACCGTACTGAGCCCAACTGCAGACCGGGTCCGTCCGGACTGGTGAAAACATTGCCCCCATCCTTAGGTTCGAGATTTTTCGAGATCCATCCAAGTTTTACATGCTCTAGCCAACAATGCTGGAACCATATTAGCATCTCTGTAGTTGACCAATCGCTGCATAGTCATCTTGACTGACCATTGCGCTATGTTAAAACAACTCCGCTAACTCTAGCCTGCTTCAAAGTGGTATGGCTTCCACCAGGAGATCCTTCATGAAGTCCTCCACGTGGCATATCTCCTCTCTGAGTAGTACTTTTGATTATTGGAGTAGATACAGGCATTTATATCTAGCTGTTAACGCTTCGGGCTGAAGAATCTGGAATGCGCGATAGGATTGCTAGCTGAAGATGAATTATAGGTCTCAAAGCTGGCTACTTTAGTACTTTAAGGTCAGTGGTATTTCTAGGATTGACTATTGCTTATACCTAAAATAATATCAGGTTGACAGTCACATCCGCAAAGAAAGCGTATGATAAAGCCCTATGCAGTCTCAGAACCTCTCCACCACTGACCTCATATATATAGCCTTCTGTATGGCTACCCAATTATAGCAAGTGCTACCCGATTCGACGAGAAACCGAGATGTAAGATCTGTGGCTCATTGGGTTGAGCTTCGCTAGAGCAGCGTTAGTTCGTTGTGAAAGACGAGTGGTCGGTCGGTGTAGACGAGGATTTGTAGATAAGTAGTTATTGCTGTGAACGTGAAGGCTGTAAATAGAGTGCCAGTACAGACGACCTGAAGAGCTGGTGAGATGGCTTCATTGCTGGATGTGATTTGCCAGCAGAGCCACACATACTCGAGTATAGCCCTGCAAGGGCAATAATTAGTGATAATCGATAATAATTAGGGCAGCTAAGCATCCTCATCGCTACATCCCCTCGGTCCCCATTCCACCCATCCTCATATCAGTCATCGCTCATCAAGATACCGGAGTTGAATGATACCCGATCAGCAGGCAGTGGTCGCGCCAGGGCCGGAGTATTGTTTCCACTACTGGCAGCTCCCTCATTTCGCACCCTCCACTATCGTCACGGCTCTTCATTCAGCCTCTCCATAAGTTCAGAAGGCAACAGGTAAACCTATCTCCCCATTCATAAGCTCACGAAATGTGGTTATTACAACAACTGTTTGTCCCCACCTCTCCTTCCCCCCCAGAGGCATTCCTTATTGATTCAGTATTGCCGCTCCACCACCTCTCTCTCTATTTCGTTCCTTTCACAGCATCTCCTTCCCACTTCCTTCCACCCACCAGCAGAGCTAAGGGTTGGCCAGTATGCGTGGAGCAACAGCTGAATCGTATAACAACTTCAGACCACTGTCGAGCTCACTCTCCAACGATGAAGGCACGAGATTACTCCCGCTATCGTATACGATACCCACTTCTCCAGCTCCTCTCGAAGCAGCAACGCCCCTATATTCCGAACGAGATGTAATGGACAATTACAATAAACTTCTTCCTAACAAGTTGAGCCAGATTATACGGTAGTCTACCTAATTACATTCGTACATCTGGATGGTGATGTTGGATCCAAACAACTTGGATCAACGAGACAGCTAACTGAACAACGCAAGGAGGCCTTTCAAGCTACTACTCTATTCGCAGGTGCGAATACTAGCTACTGGGTACCATAATCCAAATACCCAGTGATGGATAGATGCGCCTAGGTTGTCCGTCACATTTCACTACCAACTGTTCCACTACCTCTCATGCAGATCTACGGTTGAACGATTGGCTTGATAAACGCAACACACGCGCTGCCCATCTCAACGTCAAGAAGCCAACAGATAATTGCGACGGATAAAACTCTCACCAACATCATAATCTAATACTAGAAATACATCAATCTTGCGAGCGCAGATAATTAGAACGCATCTCAGTTCTCGTGCTTAGAGATTTGAGACCTCCAGCCATCATTTTCATTGACATACCCTCAGATTGAATAAGCGCAGCATTGTGATGTATAATATGCGACCTAACAGGACTTGGGGGCAATTTTTTGCAAAATACATGTACGGACTTCGGTCAGATTTGTTGCAAAGTTCGAGGAGTTATTTGGATGCGTTTTTTTATTCAAAGGCTTTTTTAAAAAAAAAATTAAACAAAAATTGTCGCTTATTTGCCAATTTTAATATATATACAAAATTTGGTGTTCTTAGAATATTTACGCAGTGTAGGCGAAAATTCAAGTAAATGCGAGATGTACAAAATCAGGTCAAAAAAAAGAGATCGGCACTCCTCCCCATGACATGAAATCGTGAGGTTTTGATGCTTTGCGGTGGTTTAGATTAGGGTAGTAGAGTAGTTTCGTTTGCCTCCCCCCTCCCCCCTCCCCCCCCCCCCATGTCAGACGTGGATTGAATTTGGAGACCCAAGAACCTCACCACGAAATTGACCTCTCTTCCTGACAAAACGAAGAAACCAAGTCGCCCCCGTAGCGGAAAGCTCTGAAAAGACGTCATAATGGATTAAGGGAGGCAAAGTAGACCCAGAGTATGGTAGTGTTCCAAGAGTAACGAGGAATCACCTAGTTTATGACTAGCTCGAACGCTGGGAAAGCATGATCGGGTTAGTAGAGTCTAAGGGTGAAAGAATCCGGTTTACACTCACGCCACCTCACTCCGTGCCCGCCACCATCCTCCTCAGACAAGTAGCATCCTCTTCGCCCAATTCATCAAACAAGCACCAGTAGCAAACCCCTCCGCGAAGCCGCAATACCAATCCCACGCTGCGACCTCCCATCGATCCCACCGCATCTCGTCGCCGCTCGCTGACGACCCTCATCGCCTCCATCGACATTGCCGGCGCACACAGATTGTTCGCCCCACAGCCTACCTGGCATTCGTCATGTAGGAACTGACTCAGAGACGTGACCAAAATGAGGTAACGGTATATACATATGGGATGGTGATATCGGTTGCAATGTGGAAAGGTTGCAGAATTCTGTCCACTTGAAATTTACCACGAATCTAGGCATTCTCAACAGCAATCAACGGTTCTCGGGCAGTCAAAAAGTACTGGCGCCCGCTGCACACAAAAAGCCGCCAGTGCTTTTGGTTGGCCTAGTAGGCTTACGGTATTAGAGCCGCCCTGCCACCCTGAGATTTCACCTTTCTCTCTGTGCATCTTTGATTTCGGCCGACAGTAGGTTGCAGTATCGGATTGCATCAGCAGATTGAGGTTCTGCCCTCTACGTTGCAATGCACTGAGTAAATAATGCTTGGAATTTAGCCCGAGATATCTATGTGTTCCAAAATCGAAGATATACAGAAGGATGAGTTTGAGCAGGGGGGGTGTGGGAGGCGTAGAGGATGGTTGTATAGTATCCGTACGGCAGGCAATGTTACTCAAAGCCACAGCTATTGCAACAAATAATATTACCTAGGATTCCCGCATGGCAGTACTAGATAACATTAACTGGTGACAACCTGTTCATTGGTGATGGGCGGACAGGAAGTCCTGTAGGTCTGCATTTGTCTCGTGCCGAGCCTCACATGGCCACAATTCACTTCACCACAAGTAGAGTTGTAAGACGATGAGGACGAAAAAAGTACACATATGAAAGCCCAAGCCTGCTACTTAATTACATATACCTGCCGGCGCTTGGCTGACTAGCTAGACCGTCTCCAGAGCTACTTCGGTCTTGCTCGCTCTCTCGCTGGGTCCTCGCCTCTGATGGCACTCGGACCAGCGCCAAATGCCAAAAGTAATAGTTGACAAAAAGATGGCCGCAACTATACATGCGATCGCGCGCTGGTTGGTACCCCAAGACTTGAAAAACTCTGCACCGAAAAAAGTCTAGATGTTAAGCAACGGCACTGATAAGCCTGCGAGCTAATGTCTAAAGCTTGGGGTGCGAAGGACATACCGAGGCTAGTGTTGCCGGGAGGTATGCCAAAGCGACGATCGTCATTGCCCTCATCGACCGTGAGTACTGTGTAGCTTCGACCTGGATATCCCGCATGATACAGTTTTCTCGTGAGGCAAGCATGCTTGGAACCTTCATTGAGTGAGTATCTGTATAGACAATCACAAGAACTCGACTTACCGATCCAATCAAACCATCACAGCGTCTAATCAGATTCAGAACCCGCTTCTGGTGGTTAGATGTTCGCATTAATTGTTCGTCTAATGATGCCATAAAGTCTTCAGTGGCCATCTGTTCGAAATCTGCTTCCCCGCTATTGCTATTCGTTCCTTGACTGAGATTTCTCTTGCGTTGAAATTTTCGAAAGCCAGCATTCATTAATCTGATAACCTCTTGGTTCATTTCGAGGAAGTTTGATAGTTCCAGCAGCTTCTCGCGTTTCAGCTGCACAGTTTGAATGTCATTAAGGGATGGTGTGCATGTTCCTGCGTTCGTCTGGGCTTCTACCCCTCGGGCCTGAAGTGGGGTGGAGCAGACTTTTGCATTCTAAATTGCGTGTTAGGAGGTTGTCCATTGTTGATAGGTAAGAGTACGTACCAGCCCATCTATATTCTCCTCCAATTCGTTTATACACTCTGTCCAGTTCTCACCGGCACACGATAATTGCATTATATGGATATCCATGTAATGTCGTCTCCCATCACAAGCCTTGCCGCTCCTTAAAATTCCCTCCAAGCGGCTTTTGAAGCGCTCCGGCGGATTCACCAGGAGTGAGACCGTGTGGTTTGTGGCCGGGGAATACCGGGACCAGATTCCCGTCTTACGGGTCGTATATAAAAACATTCCTTTTTCGCTGCGATCTTCGCGGTGTTCAAGATATTTTAGATTATAGCATACCTCTGGGTAGCTATTAGTAACTGGAATCATGTCTATTCATGTCTATTCACATACACAACCCCACTCAATAACATATTACTTACCAAAGAAGCTATCGGTACTCTGGGATTTTTGTTCCTGAGAGATGTGCTGTCTGCATATGGAAAAGTTCTCACGTATCTCTTGCAGCTTTCGCCCGAAGGTAAGGAGCACATCAATAAACGGTGGCAGTACAGAGTAGTACGTCAACAGTTTGAGAAGTGCTTCCCTACAAATTGGCAGCCTCGCGAAGGAAATCTTCGGTGTTATAGTCCTAATTAACTATTAGCACTCAAGTCGATTGGAAGAGCTCGGGGGGCTTGGGGTAGCACATGAATACAGAGATAGACTCTTGCGGCGTGCTCTACAGTGGTGACAGGTATAAGGTCAGTATGGAAGCTAAACCTTTGAATTAAGGTCATTATTTGTCACCTCTAGAAACGCCTGGACCTCCGCGGGACTTTGGAGCATCTTCTTATCAAACTTGTGATTATTTTCTGAATTTAGTTAGCAGCCACCTCTGAATAACCACAGGAAACCGACCCAACCCCGAAGAACCGTTCGTGCAGTGCATGGTAAGTGTTTCGACTTTGGTCGAATCTCCAACCAACCTACCAGACTCTATGCCCTCGTTGAGCCTTTTGCGGTATTCGTTGATGTTAACATCCAGTACGTCGTAGTCAGATAAATTCTTGGGGTACATCTCCCACTCATGAAAGGAGCTTGAAGGTGGATCTCTCGCCCGGTCCGGCTTAGGCCGTATATTTGCATCATGTGTTGGGTACGTAGTCTCGGAGCTTGATAGTGAGTGTGCGTATGTAGCCATGGGTGTGTGGACTACAAATTGGATAGGGGAAGTTGGGAAATCTGTCAGCTGGATTATTTCTTCGCCTTGGATTGCGGCCATAGATCGGGCTGTCGTTGCTTCTCTAGTCATCCTTTTAAACAGATATCTTCACAAAGTTGCGCGGCCTCTAGATAAAGTATTTCGTCTGATCAGTCTAAATCCAGCTTGTGTGTATGACTAGTTAGATCTCGCCAGCTTCGAAGCTTTATTGCATCGCCACAAACAATGCAGGTGTACAGTATCCACAGGAACACCTGTCGAGGTGATATACGAGAAAAAAGTACGTGTATTCATAATTCCAAGTAACTGCTGAACCAAGCAACCTGTAGGCTACCAATCGGCCAGTCCTCCATATGCAACTTCACAGCCATACACACTTTATACCCAGCCGTACAACGCAAGCACGTAACAAAAAGCACACAAAGCACACAAAGCACACACCACCAGTTCCAGCCTACTTAATCACTCTCTTGGAGATCCTCAAGGTCGGACTACATGCATCGTTAGCGCAACCAGGCCATACGATTAGGCGTGATGAGCACTCGTACTTCAGGTATAGCTTCAGGAACAAAAACGTTCCAGGTCCCGTTATGTAGCTGATAGGCATTAGAAAAACTGCTTGTGTTCGGGGTTGGGTTATAAACCTTGATGATGATTTCACCTGCGGCCCATGGCCAGCGATTTTTGAGATACTTCTTCAATACCTCCTTGCTGATATATCTCTGCCCCCATGAAATCTGCTGCTCGATAAATCGCGAAGTTGCAATCTGCGAAGGATTGTCAGGAGCTTGCCAGCGAGACGGGATATCGAGAACCATAGTTGGGTTTGGGTCTCTAGTTCTGAATGCAGCTAGTAGCTGTCCCGCTCGCTGTGGAAGTTGGGCCCATTTAAACTGAATCCTTCATAGGCAATACCACTCCTGTGATATAAGTGGGAGCCTGAAGTTGTTTCTGAAGCTGAACAATACATGGACCACCTACGTTGTTGATGCCGGTCCCAAAAAAATCACCATTGGCCCTGATGGGCACCGCGTAACATATTTGTTTTTCTAAACACGGCCGCAGTGTGAGTGTCCAAAAGACAGAATTTCGTTCTAATCAAAGCGCATGCGCAGTACAACCTGGAAGTTTCTATGGGGTTCTTGGAGGTTGTTTATAAGGCGTCAGGACGCCTTGACATCTCCTGGGATGTACTATTCGTTTTCGGATTACCAGCAGGATGTGCAGCTCTTGGAATAAAATGATGAGATTGGCAGGATTGATAAGGCTGTCGGCTGCATCTGTTATCACGATGGGGTTGTGAGAAGCACAAGAACTTTCAGCTAGGCATAAACGCAATAAGACATGTATTGTTGATTGCTTTTAAGAGAGCCCTAGATTTGTGGTAAACCATATATGGAATCAGGATTTCTGCAGCTTTTCTCCGCAGCATAGATGAACGAATCACACCACATCGATGCGTCCCATATCATTTTTGGTCTGAGTCAGTACCTACCAATGACTGAAAAGACTGATTGCCAGACAGTAAGGCTTACTATCTATGTACTTAGATGGAGGCCAGATCCTACTGGATTAATTACTCTGTGCCGATTCGCATTTGCTGTTGCTGTGAATGCGTGTTACTGAGATTATGAACAAGTATTGATCATGAGGTTCGCTTCAGTGGGTTAGGGTTACCCGTACAACTTTACGTGAACTCTACCTGGTTGGCGTGAATTGGTAAATATCATCGGAGGTACTCATATCTTGACCTCGCTTACCAAGTCCTGCCAATTATTTCCGCGTAGGCACGATTTCGCTGAGCGAGCTTGCGAGCCAGGCGAAAAGTCTGGGCACGAGAGCACTCATTATTCATATAAGCACACGGAATGTGTCTTTTTCGATTCTTATTGGTCAGAATTCTGTGGCTGAGTGGCTGAGTGGCTGATAGTGGCAAGTATAAACCACAAGAACTCAAATTAAAAACAACCCAC
>Ga0307515_10000519_pt1 | contig 92042 bp, 95 predicted proteins | sample 17_EM_MG_FD_194513 | JGI IMG/M metagenome (GOLD analysis project Ga0307515, IMG submission 194513) | Populus trichocarpa ectomycorrhiza microbial communities from riparian zone in the Pacific Northwest, United States - 17_EM | ecosystem: Host-associated > Plants > Roots > Unclassified | place... | reverse complement strand
GGCCTCTGGTCGTGATATTTGTCTTCATCGAAGGTGACGCGTCTCGTCCATTGTAGCTTCTCCGGCTGCTTATCGCACTCATTTGACTCGTAGGAATGATGTTCGATTCAATATCTCGATCGTATTCGGTTTCTCTCATTGGCCGGATCGAATAGTCGCGGTCTGTAGTCATGATATTGTCGTCATCGCCGGTGACGCGTCTCATGCGGGAGTTGGTCTCTGAACTCTTCTCCGCTCCCATCAGGGTGCTCAATTGAATGATGAAACGATAGATATCCGTGCTTGCAGTAATCATGCTTCGATATGTCGTTTTCAAGGCTGTGATCTCCAATGTAGACTGTATGATGAGGCAGGTCGGTATAGGGGTAAACTCGTGAAATCCCGTGAGCGAAACGTATCCGTTGACTGAAAAGCGATAATAGTGTAAGGGCACGTACGCCAGCGTTCGGCCTTATAGGCATACGTATGGTAATTATGGTATACGGTTGCAAACGTGGACTCGAGTAATAGTAAATATTGGTGTATAGGTAAGATCATCGCTAGAGATCTAAGTCTTGTGGCGAGCCGACTATATAGAATGGCCGTTACCCGGCCAGGGGTCACGTGCCGCCGTTACAGCCTTTGATAACTAGGCATGCCTTGTAACGTGTTGACCCATCGGGGTTTCTCTTAGTCTTAAAGACCCATCTGGAGCCAACCAGCTTCACAAGCAATTGTTTGACTTGTTTGGAGTTGACTGTGGTGACGGTGTTGTTCAAGAGAATGGAAGCCCACTCTTCATCAATGTTTCGCTTCCTGTGATCTCTAAGTGGACCTTCCATAGCTTCACCATATGTCAATGGGTCCCCATTGATAGTGGTTGATGCCAGTGCTGATGCAATCAATGCTTCCATGGAGGCCTTGTGTTGACTTCATGTGACGCGACGTGCGGTCGATGGTAGTGGTGGCCCTTGAGTTGTCTTCTTGGTCATCGCCGAGGCTTACCTGCGGGTAGTGTCATTGTTGCGGCGGAGACAGAGGCTGTGTTCAATGTGTTGTCTCGACGCCGGTGGCTTGTGCTTCCAATGAATACGACTTTGTGCGAGAATGACTGTCTCCCCCTTGTCAGGAAGATGTGATCTCAAACCTGTACGTGCAGGGAGACTTCGACGAAGTGTATGGTCATTGGGCAGATGTTAATGGACATCTGTGACATCATCAGTGTGGCCATGATCACCACCTCTGTGGCCGTCACCCATTCCACTGATATCCTTGGGACAGCCATGGACAAGTCCATTTCGATCTGTTCCAATGTTGTGTGCTCAGGGAAGTCCATCTCCATCTCTAGTGTCTTGAACGCGGAGATGTCCATCTTCATTATGAAGTTCCTCAATGTATTATGAATTTTCTGGCAGTCCAAAAATATCTATTCTGTCAGTGGTGCATGAAACGTATGCATTCCGCTCTTCATCAAAGACAACTTCGGACTGTGCTCGAACCACTTGAACATTTGGGTCCCAAATCCTCCATAATGTCATAGAAGTTGGGGTGTAGACTACCATCATTCAGTGTATTGATCGAGGACTGAATTTACTTCAGCGCCGGGCGTCTCGGATGAGGTTGCTCACATAGCAGCCAAATCGCCGCACGTGGTGAATAGGGGCCTTATGTGATATCTTGTTGGCAGCATCATCATGAGCGGGCTTACCAAAGGCATGGAGCATCTTCTATGGTGTTGGGTATGGTGCTTTGTAGCGATCTTGGTCATCACATTTCTTCAGGCCTTGTAGGCGGTGGTGCAAGTTTCCGACTTCTCAACTGGGAGCATTCATACGAATGTGAAGCGGATATAGTTGTAAAAGAATATTATGAAGTGCTTGTTGCCGCCGAAGTGGGAGTAGAGAATGGACCGCAGACATCTGAATGTACCAGTTCAAATGGCTTTGTAATGCGCTTGACCTTGACTCAAATGAACTTTTGCTTGTGCTTGGCTTGGTTGCACATGGTGCACATTGAATCGTCGTTTGTCAATTTGGGGATGAGAGATCGCACGGAGGCAGGCTGCATATGAGGAAATCGCCGATGGCATAGTCTTGACTGTGAGATGGTGAGAGTCTTTTAAGTGGACTTTGATTTTGTGCCGGCAATTGGTGGGCTGCTGGAGGTAGTTGTAGGTGCATTCGGACATGAGGTGACAGGTGTGATTGGAGATGTAGATATAGGTTCACTCCGAGGTGCATTCAGAGATGAGATGGCAGGTGTGATTGGAATTAGACTCGTAGATTCATTGGTGAGAGTGCTTTGTATTCTCTTCCACTGAGTGGACTTGACCTTGGAGATTGTGCTTCAATCGATGCTCAAAGGCGTGCTTGGAACTGTGATCAGAGGTGTGCTTCAAAGTGCATCCAAGGTTGATGCTGTATGTGCGCTTGCAGTGGAAGATATAAAGTAGAGGTTATTGACATGATGACCGGTGATTGTGATCGGTGATTATGTCGACATTATGGAGCATTTGCCGCCGCCAAACGTGGCTGTAGATCCAGCGGAGTCCAGTTCATTTATGTAGAAGAGTGAGAGACAGAATGTAGGTGTATAAACAGCATCGATCTCAGAGCCCTGAGTAATGTCAACAAGTCAATGAGGAGTTACACTTACTGTGTTATCATCGCCAAGTTCAATGAGCTTAGGTTGGGATGGTTTCTTGAATGACTTGAATAAGCCGTGATTGTTGCTCATATGGTGAGAGGCCCCAGGATGAATGACCGAAGATATATGGGTTGAGGTGGTGGGAGCATGACCGGATATTCAAAGGAGATCTCGATCTCCAGCAGTGGCGATTGAAACGGTGCCTTTTCAAACTTTGTTTCATGTTTGCTTTGATTGTTTGTAGTGAATACATTCGGGTCTGATATGGCCTGGGATCCTGCAATGCTAGCACACAGTCTCATCGCTTCCTCCAGCATTGTCTGCAGCACTGATTTCTACCGCAATTGCCGTTTCCACCAGAATTGGCATTTCCGGACTAAGCGCGTTTCCGCTTGCCCCATTCTTCCGTGGTGTGATTGTCCATCATGCAGTAGGTGCATCGGTACGTCTCTTGTCGTCCAAATCTCCCACTTCCACTACACCCGCGCCCACGCCCATGCCCAAGTGAACCTCCACGTTGAGAATAATGGGCGTTACGAGTCGAAGCGTCTGCGATTTGGGTCACGAAGGCCACCATCTCTTCGGCCAATCAAATGGCATTCTTGATGTGTTGTGAAGTGGGTGGCGAGGCTTGTCGTTCGAAGATGTTGATCATTGTGGCAAATTCCTTTGGTACATGTGTAAAGAGATGAGTGACACACCTGTCTTCAGAGATCTTATTGGAAGAGCCACTCAGTTGATTGCGGTAGACGAATCGGCAAGTTAGGTAGATAGTCATCAAGTCGTCTTTTGCTGGGTGGCGGCGATGGAATTGGCGTAGGATCTGCATTCAACTGAGTTTGGAGAACGTGTTATCAAATCGATCATGGCGGATGTCCCACATCTCTGCAGGATTGATGGTGTGTTTCATATCTGGGACGATCTGGTCGGAGCATCCCATATAGATGATGGATTGAGCGTTATTTAGTCATTTTCGCCGGTTTCGTAGTTTGGTACGGCCCTCATTGGTATTAGTTTCTGGCTCAGGTTCTGCTCTAGTGATGATGTCGTAAGCATCTGCTCCCATGATTACTCACCGGACTTTCTCTTTCCACATGGGGTACTTATTTTCTGTCAACTTAGTGATGTTGGCGTAAGCGCTCTTGAAAGTTTCGGTATTCATTGTCAGGGAGGGTGGAGTTATCGAGGCTTTGACGGTCTTATAAGAGCGGGAGAACGGAGGTTTGGGGGGTCTTTGTGAGAGCGGGAGGCCGGGGGTTTTGGGGGTCCAGGTGAGAGCGGAACGACTGTGAATTCGGGGGTCTTGATGAGAGTGGGAGGATAGTGATTTCGGGAGTCTTGGTCAGTGAGGGAGGAGGGTGACTTCGAGGTTTCGGAGGTCTTTAAAGTTGATGAGGTTGTTGGAAGGTCGTGGATGGAGATGAAAGAGAAATTCGTCATTTTAGTCAGTAGTGACCGCCGGGCTCATAACCTGTTGATGTGAATGAGTGAGTTGAATGTAGGTACAACCGAGACGGACAAAGGTGCGTCATATATATGATGAGCATCAGGGCGAGCATCTTGTGAAGTCTAAAAGGGTAGTCAGGGTGTGAAGTCCAATGAGAAAGTCATGATCATGAACCTTAGGGCTTCCTGCAACAGTAAACCAGTTGAAAGGGTTCGGTTCCCGTTCCAAACCTAACCCGAAACTATTTTTGTAGGTTCAAACCGTTGCAAACACAAATCAACTCTGTGCAAAATACATCGTAAAAGATGGCAAAGCAAAGCCTGGTGTCATAAACAGTCCTGACCAAGAGTACTAAATGTCATCTTGATGCTTCTCGATGATGAGGCGCTCCAGGATCGACAAAGATGAAGGATCCACCATTTTGTGTTAATTAACTGCCAAACTGCAGGATATGAATCACAATTATCATATCTCCCAAGTTGAACCTATACATTATAGGAACTCGAGTATATATATCCCTTCTTCCACTCTCCAGCTGCCCTGTCTTTGCCTCCCTCAACAAACACACTGTCAGAATCCTGAACTACCTCCACATTACGTGTCTTGAACAAAATTATCCCTCTGGTTCCAAAACACACTTGCTAAACTGCTCAACTTGGTACCATCCCTCTGAACATCCTTCCACTGCATTCAACTGTATCGTAATTCTAACGCCTCAGATGTAGATTCATATTCAACTAACTGCAACACCACCACAGAGCCGGTGCAAACGGAAGGGGCAGGCAACTGTTAGGGGACAAATGACGACATCTGTTATCTATCGCCGACTGACAATTGAACAGGACTGTATAATGCGATTCGTTTCAGCATACATCCGTGGACTGAAACGAATAGACAATTCTTGCGCCGTGAGTGACGAGTTGGCATGGGACCTCTTTCACGATATAATCATTCTTAATCCAGTCACAACTAGCCAGTTGTCAAAATTCTAGCTGATGTGGCCGCAGCACAGGAGCAGGTGTTCCTCTTGTCAGGAGGGGTAGGCAGCGATACGCTCATAAATGGGCCAGATTATTAGCACAACCCGTGTCGAAATGAACTATTGGACGTGGGACATCCCTCATGCCTTCGGGAATGAAGTTCTTTGCTTCAGTCCATAAACAAACAACTGGGGGACGGATAAGCACACTGCTGAGGGTATCTCTTAGTACAGTATCTATGATCCCAGGGCATACAATGAGCCATTAAACTGCCGGCATTCCAAGCCAGGCAAGTTCTTGGCTGTTAGAATACGAAATTGGAATTAGATGCAGGCCAAGGATGATCATCATGCCAACTGGGTCGATCCCGGAGTGCCGATGGCTGGAAAGTGCCAACACCTCTGATATGGATTTCTATCAGGAGTTAGTTGGCGAATTGGCAGCTGACAAAAGTCTCCACAATGTTCCACTCCCCAATGTCCCACTCCCCAATGTCCCACTCCCCAATGTCCCACTCCCCAATGTCCCGGTTCCTGACAAGCTACTGGACGCCTTGCAAGGGGTAGAGTTACGCAGTTCTCCAGTTGCAGAACAGTCGATGATTGTTACGTTCGTATTTGGGTCGGGTTTTGGTCTGGTTCTTTTCCTTTGTGCTCATCTATTTGACTCAGGGATTGATTATTACACACATTGCAAGTCTTTTTGATCGCTCAGGGTTTATTTTCATGTATGGATATTGAATGGGTTATATTTTATTCGTATTATTACTATGGGACTTCCCCCATGCAGGGTTTTTGCAACTTCTGGTGTGTAAGGAACCTCCTCGTGATTGTGTCACTGGTGAATGGATCTCTTAAGGCCGCTGAAAGTATTGTGCGCTTACACACTGAGCTGCTCAGGCCCAGAACAATGTTTGTTGAGTTTTTACAGTGTATACTCAACTGGTCGTGTGCTGTCCACAATGACAAACAACACCCCTTTCTGTTGCCCCAAATTTTGATTCCAAATGGTGTTCACCTTAGCAATCTGGCGACATAACATCGCAAATTCCACTATCCTAAACATGGTCCTCTTTCACATTGAAAGAATCTGACAATTCACAAAGTGCCTCAAAGTGTTGAACCCACTCAGTGTCATGAATTCAATTCTAACAAACATTCAGTTGAAGACTGGAATTGGTTTCCCTACATCTGACATAGCGAAAACATGATGCACTCGGAATCTTAACTGCTGCAACCTTCAGTACCGCAGTTTGAAACACAGTCTCGCACTGGTGCACTGTCGAGCGACCACATTACTCAGCCCTCAGAACATGACGCTCATGGTTGCCTTGTGACAAACCTGCAAAACAATCTCCACTTCTCAGTTAGCACACATGAAGAGTACAAATATCTCGAGTGTGGAATCAAGAAGATCAGTTTCAGAATATAATATGACAACCTGCTGAACGAAGAAACCACTATACTGCAATGCTCAAGCTTCAAAAACAGGGAAGGCTTCGATAAGCTCATGGCTCCCATGCCAGATAATCAGGCACTTGAGGAGTGGGAACTACACACTCTGGAGGATGTGCAATAGAATGACAATCAACAACTCTCTATCAACTACCAGAATTGAGACATCATCACACACATATGATGGTTGATGTGGCAGGCAGCCTACGCCAAGCTTCTAATTTATGCCCGTCAGCATGACCTCCACAGCAATACAGCAACGAAATATGTCTATAGTGAAATGCATTGTCTCACCAGATGGTGGGTGACCCAGGTAAGGAGAGAGACTCAATGATATTAACGTGCTAACAGATGTTCAGTCAACACTCACAGTGGGAGATACACTGGTTCCATTGATTTTCATGTGCAATGTGACACATCTTGTGAATTTCACTGGCGACAAGACTGAGAGGTCTTGATATATGACAATTGGCAATCTGTCATCCAAGATCTGCCAGATACCCTCAATGAACAGTGATATAATGGTCACTCTCCTGCTGAGTACAATCAAGGATGGCAATGATACGCAGAAACGACTGGATGAGCAGAGGCAAACACATTGTGAGGAGTTGAATGGAGTACTCCGCCAGGTACACCAGCCTATCACCGAGAAACTTCATCCCAGAGTCAACAGCAGGTATTGTACATGGTTTTTTGCACGTGGTAACTTCTGGTGTTAAAAACTGGATATAGCAGTATTGCTTGCAGATTGTTCAGAGTTTAGCGACGTACATTTTCTCCAGTGGCAAATTTATAGTTGGTGAGGGTGTGCACTGAACAAGCATGAAGATTATGCCCCTTCGGACAAACAATGCCCCCGGCAGGATCACAACCACGATAGCATGCTCAGCAATATCTACACCAAGCCAGTGAATGCGAATTTCTCATCGGGCCCTGTTCACTGTGAATTCACCCTGTTTCGACATATTTGGTGTATCTTGATGGGCCTCCCGAAGCCAGACTTCTTCCATACTATGTAGATCAACAAGCTTGACCACCTGCACAATTGGATTTTCCACATTGACAAGAAGTGGGCACTGCTCAACAAGTACAAAGTAATCTGTTTATCTGTGCCTGCTTACTCTAGCCTCATAACAGAAATGCAGTCATGTCAGGATGATTCTCAATGGAGTGGAAAAGAGATGAAGCAAATCAGCCGGTTGGTGTTGGGGTGGTAACCCAGTCTCAAAGAGGCACAAGCTCCACTCCGCATCCCATATGTTATAGCACACTTCGGTGCACACTGGCATTGTTAGAATTCTATAAGCATACACAGTCGAAGTTACTTTGGTGGCATCACCAGGCTTTATCAGTAACTAGATTGATCTCCGGAAGCCATACACCCATATACACTCGACACCAACCTCTACGGAAGGTTCGATGCGCAAGGGTATCTATTCAAGTCGCTGTGATTGTTACCTCTGCTATTGCCAAACATTGTTGCGGTTACGATACCTTCTGCTCACGTATTTCAATCATTTGAGTCGAATTAAGTCCTCACGTTATGATTTGATCACAATGTGTTCTATGGAATATGTATAAATAGGTCCCATTTCACTTCCTAGCTGCCAGTTTAGTATATCACAAATGCTGATGGTGCTACTCTATAAAAACATACTAATAGATGTGTTAATCTACAACTACTCACCCAATATTAAACATATTGTATATCTGAATATGGAATGTGAAAGAGTGTATAGTCATGCACATTTGGTATAGAGGACACTTTGTGATCAGAGTCAAATATGCAGACTAATGTTAATTTGGCTGATACATGCCACTATCAGCCAGTCAGCCTCAGAATACTGACCAATAAGAATGGAAAAAGACACAGATTGCCTCATTATATGAATAATACATCTTACAATTATTCAACATTGAGCTACATGGTGGACACCTTGAATTGTTTTGCCAGCGTGAAAGAAGTTTTCTTGCTCAGGCAAGCCAGCTAAAAGGTGAAGGTCAACGGCAGTCCCGGCAGAATGAAAGTCATGACGACGCTCATGGTATATGTGAAACATCTGATGAAACTTCAACAGCGTAAAAGAATCGGCGCGAAATGAACACCCGGTGGGATTATATCAGCTACAAGATGGACATTTCCCCGGAGTTGGATGCCAACTTCAATGTTCCGAATATCCACTTGATATCTCATTGGGTCCTACAGATTCCTCCATACACATCCTTACAACAGTATTCCACTGAGAGACATTGACATGAACATACATCAAACACCATAGATGGTTGGAACGCCTCCAATCACCGTCTCAACTACCTGCCACGTGTAATCTCCTTCCAGAGTCACATTCAGTGCAACAAAAGCGAAGAGCTTAATCTTTTAGCCCTTGTTTATCATGAGGTCATCAGCCTTGCTGCTTGCAATGATCTCCCTTCTGTTGTCGATCGGGCTTCCTCCTGGAGCTTACAGTACTATGCGAAGCCCAACTTCATCGGACCCCCTAACCCCAGTGATGGAATGCATCCTGACAATATGATCACAGACTTCTGAGTGTTTGTTGACAATATGGAAGACAAATCAAACTGGGTGACAATATACATCAGCAAGGAGGAGTTGATCAAACGCAAGAGAGGTAACAAGAGGAATATTTCTGATGACCAACTGCACGCAATTGAGCGATGTCTTCAGCATGGTATTCAAGCTCCAGTTGAGAGTTTTGATGCAAACGCATATCTGGGATATATCGATACACAGACAGCCAGCGGTGGTGCTGAGTTGATCAACAAAACAACATCATTTGTGGAACCCAATGCTCTGTGAGGTGTTATGGTGCGCTGAATGGGCGTTTCCTGTGGAAACGGCAAGGACAATCAAATATCAAATCCCTAATTCATAATCAAGCTGTCACTGAGTACTGGTTAACTCTGCCACTCCCCACACTACTGGCAACCTCAGGTTACTTGGATCCAGTTTGGAAATTTGTACAAATGAGTTAAGCTCATTCAGTTGTTGCTTTCCAAGTATTCAGCATGGGATACATTGTTTGCTGCATGTAAGTAATCCCATAGATAGCAACAAATGATCAGACAGGAGTTTGATTGACACAGCAATAGATTGACAATAGCAACATTCATCTGGCGACTTTGAATGATGAGTGTATTGGATAAAGAGTGAATTGCAGTTTGTGTGAAGAAAGAAAGAACGCAAGGAGAGATTGTTTCATCGTCACCCATCACATTGAAATCCCAATTCTAGCATGGACCCAATGAACTCATTCCAACATATTGTCAGAATTGCATCAGCAAAATGTATTTAAGTCACTGGAAGACTCCAGGAGTGTCTGAGAGGATGTGGAGGGTAAACTTAGATGCGTCAATTTCAGGAGAGTATCAGACCCTAGGAGGGCATTCCGGCCGGCCTTCAGAGTAACTGGGATCTCTGATGACTGCTACAGGAGTACAATGGGAGTGATTGTGATAGGTTTGGGAACACCTCAGAGCGCCGGAGAGAACTTTGGGTGCACCTGGGAGCGCCGACGACACGCCTGGGAGCAACCGGGTGCGCCGGCGTCAAGTCTGGGTGCGCCGGCGACAAGTCTGGGTGTTCTGATGACAAGCCTCAGAGCGCCGGCGACAAGTCTGGGAGCACCTCGAATCACAGTAGAGCAGTCTGGGAAAAACAACATCTTCTTTGGGAACGCTGCTGGTGCGCCTGGAAGTTATAGCTAGTACATATCGTTCAACGATTGTTAAAACTGATGTATTCAGTGTGTATTCTCATCTATGTATCTATATAGCTACCAATGTACACACGGTCTGAATTGGCTGCAGGCGGCGCTTGAGAGAAATTCGAGGCGTGCCTGAAAATGATGATCAAGTGAAATCAGAGATACACTCCGAGGCCGTGATCGAGCGACCTTGGAGATGCACTTGGAGGCGGTAATTCAGCGTATTTGGAGATGCACTTGGAGGCCGTGATCGAGTAAACTTAGAGATGCACTCCGAGATCGTGATAGAGGGAGTTTGGAGATGAACTTGTAGGCTGTAATCGAGCGAATTTGGAGATACGCTTGGATGCTGTGATCGAGCGAGTTTGGAGATATGCACTTGGGGGCCATGATCGTGCGAACTTGCAGGCCGTAATCGAGCGAGTTTGGAGATGCACTTGGAGGCCGTGATCGAGCGAGATTGGAGTCCGTAATCGAGCGAGTTTGGAGATACACTTCGAGGCCGTAATCGAGTGAGATTGGAGGCCGTAATCGAGCTAATATGGACGCCGTAATCGAGCGAGGTTGGAGGAGTACTTTGAGGCGGTCGATGGACGGCGCACCGGGTGCTGAGACTCTATTCATCAGTTAGTTAACTTGCAACTATTGGAATGTGACAAGGTGACTTTACCTTTGAGCTCTCATGGACAGCTGGCTGATGGCGGTCGATCGTGTAGAGAGGCACGCCGGAAGCTGAAGCTACATTCAGGGGTCAACTCGGAATCATGACAATGAAGGGAAGACAAACAATCTTGGGTACTTGGTGTATGCTGTACTTGGTGTATGCTGTACTCGGTGTATGCTGTACTCAGTGTACGCTGTACTCGGTGTATGTTGTACTCGGTGTATGCTGTACTCAGTGTACGCACTCATGATTATGACATGGAGAGATAGAGAGGGATGACTTAACTTTGTGTTCTGCAATGATGGTAGAGTTGCGGATGAGAAAGAGAGAGATGGGGGATGAAGATGAGAACGATGTGGAGGATACGAGTGGATTAGAGAAATCAGGGGTACGACTTGCCTGATTGGGTTGGGAAGACCTGGTATCGGTGTAATTACACGCCGGATTGGGACTCGTACCTGCTGGATCGGGGATGGTAAATTGACTCGCACACCAAATTCTCTTAAGTCCCTGTTTCTCATGATGATTTCCCCCATCTCCTCTCATCTCTCTCATTCTCGTCCTTAAGTCTACCATCACCTAAGAACATGAAGTTAAGTCATCACTCTCTATCTCTCCATGCCATGATCAAGAGTTAACACCGAGTACAGCATACACCAAGTACAGCATACACCGAGTACAGCATACACCGAGTACAGCATACACCGAAGTACAGCATACACTGAGTACTGCATACACCGTGTACTGCACATGGCAAGATCGACTGTCTCCCGCTCCCAGCCAGTCTCTCATCTCTCGGCAGACCATGTTGTACTCAATTCTCTACATTCCCAAAATCACGAGTTAACCAATGAATAGACCCCCAGCTCCCGTCGCGCCTCCCTCCCCATCTACCACCTCCAAATTGACCGCCTCCAAGTACTCCTCCAATCTCGCTCGATCACGGCCTCCAAGTGCATCTCTGAACTCGCTCGATCATAGTCTCCAAGTGTATATCTAAACCGGCTCGATTACGGCCTCCAAGCTCGCTCAATCACAGCCTCCAAGTGTATTTCTTAACTCGCACGATTACAGCCTCCAAGTGCATTTCCAAACTCGCTGCCTCCAAGTACATCTTTAAGGAGTGATGGCGGGTGTACGGAGATGCAGGGGTAACGGAGGTGGAAATAGTGACGGGCAGTATATATTCGGCAGACCCCGGAGTAGATAGACATCATCTCATTTCCATCTTATCTTATCATACAATGAAAATACACACTCTATCTTTCCCAACTTTTTGGTCTCACTCGGGATATCATGGATCCACGCAATTGCATGGGATCCTCAACACCGGGTAGTATCATATCTTCTCACTCGATTCCTACGCTCCTCGAACAAGAACCGCTATTTCTCATGAATTCCCTTGGGATGTCGCGAGAGGTGCGGCGGAGTGTTGATGGTGTGCTGTCTGCCTTCTAGCTCCATCGTTTCAACGCAACAGCCTCCAAATGGTGCATCTCTAAAAGTTCTCTCAATGGGTGTGGCATGGTGCTCCTCCGATTATGCTCCAGTACCGCGGCCAGATTGAACGTATGTATATATAGAGAGAGACTTATATGATGCATGCCACATTATGATGTAGAGAATCTTGTGACTGTAACAAAGATGAATATGATAAGACGAAATGCTTTGTGGTTATGTAAGAACCACTGCTGTGAGAATACAGCATCAAGTCTCCCGCAGAGCTGCACAGCAGTCTCAGCTTCTCTCGAAGTCTCCCGCAGATCTGCGCAGAGGTCTCAGGAGCTCCAATATTTTCCTATCCTAGATGGAGCATCCTGAATGCACCTCCATAACTACAGGTGCTTTCAGGAGCACCTGAGAATGCTCTTGCAGAGTCTGAGAGCACTTTGCTTAGCTCCAGGGCGGTCTGGGAGCGTCTGGAAGTACTTAGAAGCACTGGTGAGGTCGCCCGGAGTGTCTGGGAGGATTGCGCCTGGCTTCCCAACCGAATTACATTTTGCTGATGTGGCCAAAACACCAGGGTACCATTAGAAAATAAAAGTACAACAGAACAAGAAGTGATGGTAAAACTGCCCTCTGAGGGCGACATTCAACGTGACGCATGGTATTGATGGTGGGCATGCTATCATCCGCCACCAGGGTGGCTGTGATTGCACTGAAGGAATGTCTCCAGTATGATGGAGCCATTCAACCAGAATGGAATTGTTTTTTGCTGATATGGTACAGATCTGTCCAATTATGGAATATGTTATATTAGATTGTTTAGTTGATGAGACTTCTGGTTATGAGCTTCGGAGATTCAACTAGATATAGCCATCTGTGTAAGGATGTATGCTTCAAGGCTCATATGGAACTACTGTATATATGTTCCGAACGATACTCAAACTCTGCCAGTTCGCCAAAAGCAAAGAATGGTACCAAAATTTTGATCGGTTCACAGTGAGGACCAAGTATGTGACCTTACCAAGTACGAGATTTGATCCCCCTAGACAAAGGGACCTATAAAATGAGCATAGTGTGAGACTTGTGATATGTATACTTGGCTTTCCAACTGTTTCAAGAATTTCAATCCTCTATCATCACTGACTGTCCAAACTGTCAGTTTAACAACCTTAAGCACCTCACAGTGCGGGAAATCTGCTTGACCCTGCTCCTGGTAGAGAAATTTAGTCCTGACTTGATACATATAGTGTCCAATAGATATTCGTAATATAGGAACTATGATGAAGAGTACATGAAATAATACATTAATTGTGGCGGTGATTCGACAAGGACTCCAAGATTGCATCATGCTGAATATTGAAGGAAGTTGTTGAGTAAGCTATTGTTATCTAGTATTGTGTCCATTCATGCAAATTGTAGTGTCTTTAAATGGGGCTTCCCAGAGCTTGAGACAATTAAATGAGTAGAATTCGCATAAATTGACCAGTTCACAAACCTCTTGTCCGGTTTACGAATGGGACAGAATCTCGCGAACCTGTAAGTCTAGTTTGCGAACTGCAGGGTTCGCTAATGGGTCGGAACATATATCGGCTTGAAATCTCTTGGAGATTCAAGCAACAATCTTTATACAAATTGATGTGTTATCTGCAGGCTGTATAGCGTAACAGGGGCAGGGTTCACTGTAGTAGAAGGTACATATCCAGAGGCAGATGTAAAAGATGGTCTCGAGGTCGTGGTGGAAGGAGTTTACCTCACCCGGATTAATACTGAAGCAATGATTCCACCAGTCCAGACGATCCCGGTCCACTGAAGAGCTCAGTCCAGTCCAGTCTAATGGGAACGTCAGACTGGACTGATCCAGAGACTGGCAGTCTTGGACTGGACGGACTTGGTTTGGACCGATCCATTTACGCATATAATTTGACATTACTTTTTAGCCAAGTACTACCGAAAACATGATTCATTGTCACTTTTTATGACCACTCACCCCCGAATACCCACTCTGATCGAAATTATACCACTTCTGTCTGTATATTCGGCTCCATTGGGATATGTTTTCCCCGTTAAAAGACTAATAACCGGGAAAGTATACCCTAACCCTGGACACCATGAGGGATCGGTCCGGACCAAGCCCAGTCCAGTCTGTCAGCATCTGGGATCGGTCCGATCCCAGTCCAAAAATTTCTTGGACTGGACCTGGACTGGACTGGACGGTTCCGGTCTGGACTGATCCATTACTGTACTGGTGGAATCATTGTACTGAAGGCCATGACGTCGGGCGAGCTAGTGCCCAGTTTTGCAGCCACGGTGGATGGCGATGCCTAGGTGGATTAGGAAGCCGCATGCAGGACGGGGAGCAGGGTCGATTAGGATGTTGGAGAGGGAGACGTCGCGGTGGAGGATACGCTCGATATGGATGAAGCTATAGTGGCCTGAGAGCGTTAGTGAAGATCAGAGGTTGGAGGGAGTAGGCTTTTTAAATGTCTTCGGTGGGCAGATCTCTACCCAATCCTGCAGCTGCGATTTGTCGGACGGAGAGTTTTTGGACTAGTGGAGTACTGGGTGCTATATATCTGGTTGCAAATAACTCAGAGTGGCGAGTGGCGAAGCATCAAAGTTTTCTGTAATGATTCTGTGTATAAAAATCGAGTCTTTCTTCATCTCTCCTTCTCTGCTTCTCTTCACTGTATCATAGAATCAACACACACGGTTCTCCCCTAATAATTGTAGCAACACTGGGCCGTGTGTGTAAGCCGAGTTGTTACGATATGGAAGTTGAGGAGAACCGTGTGCGTGTATTCTATGGTACAGAGAAGAGAGAAGGAGAACGACTCGAGATATATACAGGTGGTAGCAGCCCCTGCAGCAGTGACCCTGTATCAGACCTATAACATCATGTACATCTGTAACACGAGTGTGTTACATATCTAGTGGTGGCAAGTGACCCAGAGTGGCGAGTGACTCAAGAGTGGCGAAGCATCAAAGTTGTCTGTCATAATTCTCTGTATATACATCGAGTCTTTCTCCTTCTGTCTTTCTCTTCTTCTCTTCACTGTATCATAGAATCAACACACAGTTCTCCCCTAAGTACTATAGTAACAGAGTGATGGTGGAGTGAAGCGAATGATGAGTGGTGACTGGCCATTATTCGGATTTGTGCTCATGCACACCGGGTATAAGGTTCCTGTGCCCAGAATTTGGATCTGAGAGCTGTACGCTATGTAATCCGTTACAAAACGAGTTGTTTTCAAACTAAAATTCCGCAAAGTAAAGAACGGGGATCCTCGTTCAGAGCGCTAGGTGCCGTACCCTGGATAATGGCGGACCCTGAAAGATTGGCGGCCCCGGAAATATTTGCCAGCATGGGGGTCGCGGGGTATCTTAGATTGCGTCCCGGAGTGCTGCGAAGAGTTTGGAAGGTTGGGATGCGACAACCGATGGTGGACATGACGACAGTGTTCTCAACCGTCCCGTCCGACAGCCGGGGACGGCATGCCGTCCGAAATCTTGCTAGGACGGACGGGACGCCTCCATAACCGTCCGTCCCGTCCGAGTATAAGAATGACGGCTGGACGGCCGTCATCCACAGTCCCCGGCCGTCATCGGGCGGTTACTGTTATACTTAGAGGAAACCAAATTGAGTATTGAGAGTACTCGTTAAAAGATATAAATAGATGTATCTATACAGAGTTCCTATAAAATTGTACAGATGGAGCAGATGCTAAAGGATCTTGCTTTCAAGGTTAGGATAATTGTAATGAGTTTTATATAATTATTATGTATATTGAGAAATATCCATGGATGTCGATACATGACGACCGGGGACGGCCCCGCTGCGTCCCCGACCGCCCTGCCTCAAAAAGACAGCTCCGTTTCCGTCCTACCCTTGGACGGACGGCGTTTGGCCGTCCCGTCCCGTCCTTTGTTATTTCGGACGGACGGGACGGTTGAGAACACTGCATGACAACACCTGTTAGAATACGATGGTTGAGGGTTGCCGTGGGTTGCGCGAGGAGTGTTTGATTTATGGCGATTTGAGGAAGAGGAGGTAAGGCGTTTGGCTCTGGAAGTGGTGGCCGGAGTGACTCAATACAATCTGACTCGAGGACTTCGGGCTTGATGACAGTGCAAGGTGAAAGTTTCTGACGCACCATAGAAGCGATATCTGCTGTATTCCCGCTTTCCTACTTGTGATAACCGTGCCAAAGATACACTGGAAGAAAGGGGACAGCTCATTCATTGTACCCATTAGTTTGCCCTCATCCTGATGCTCGACTGCACGCCATTGGTTGATGACAAATTTCCAATCGCTGGTAGAGTCATCGTCGCTTGGAAGGAACGTTGAGGACTCTCCTCTGCTAGAAACTTTTTGCCAATATAATAGGCGCTCTCGCGGGTGATAATGGCAAGCCACTTAAATATCGGCACCGGCCGCATTGCAATTTACACTGGCGACTCTTCCGCTCGGGTGATCGTGGCGGGGATGTACACCAAAGACTACACGGGTTCTGTAAGATCGTGAGAGAAGGTGGGATCGTACACATCCCAAACCTGCTGCATTGGGCTCCCACCAGATGGTTGGATCGAAACCAACTCTCGTTGCGTCCAACATCACTTATCCGTAAATGACGTGTAGGAAATACGTTTAGGTTTCGCTTATGCTGAATAGGGTAGAACCCGAGCGGTCGAAGAGCCAGGGCTGCAGCTTCTCACCGCAGAGGCACAAACCGTGTCCAATCATTTATTCCTCGAGGGTTACTCTGGTGTTCTCGGTTAGCGGCACCCCCACTGCCGCCAACATCCGGTCGGGCCATCTCAGATCGAGCACTAAGGATCTATAAACAATTTTTGGCGCGCAAGGGATTATCTTCGTTTCATCACATTAGACAGCTCCATAAGCCGCTAGTCTCACCCTGGACATTTGATAACTTAAACCATGGCGGCATGCTACAGAAGTTGAACAGCTTAATCGCTTGGTTTGGTGTATTTATTTACAATTACATCAACGCTTGGAACTAACATTATTTATCTCTAGAGAAACTACGCTGGGAGCAACATTATATCATGGATATCGGGCATCTCCGAGATATGGGGCCTTATTTCCGCCAAAATACTCCGTGTCCGTGGACAAAGTATGAATTTTACAATTTACGCAGTTACCACTATTAAAATAAGACTTTGTCCACAGGGTTGTGGGATAGTGCACGAGATTGTTAGACGGGGTCGTGGTCGTGGGACAGGCTACAACCAGGTGGATTTTGCGCGTACTCTACATGACGGGGTCATGACAGGGGTTCGTGTGAGACAAGTTCTAAATCCCAGATATGTCCACGCCCTTGTACTGTATTCCACGACCAGGTTCAACGACCACATACCGCGTCCAACAACCCCGTCTATAGTCCAGGAGTTGCAACTATTCCAGGCGTCGTAGGCATGAGGACTATTGTGTTGCAAGACTTGAGCACCATAACCGAGAGTGGCGACTATTGATTTTCCCGTGCTGATACGCGCTAGATTCGGATCTCTCTAACAAGTAACTACGTACAGTTCAGAGATGCCAAGTCCAGAAGCAGATCCAACGCCAATCAGACTAGGTTATGAGCTTCGATAGAGGACTAACAGTAGTAATAAGACCGTGGTTCCCAAATCTACCCAGTTGAGAACCCCGTGACTCTAGTGAAACTACGCTGGGAGCAACTTTAATTGTAATACGTCAATACCGGGCATCACCCCTAGTCCAGGAAAGTTGCAACTTTTCCGCACGTCGTAAGCATGGGAACTATAGTTTTGAGAGTCTAGAGTTCTACAGTATACATAGCTAATAGTAGCAACTACTATTTTTCCTACTGTGCTGATACGTATCGAACTCGAATCCCAACTAGTTCGAGTACAGAGATACCTAATCAACAAGCGAACCCTTCAGATTTGGCTATGAACTTCGATAGAGCTGAGAATCCCGCAGTAAAGCATATGTGATGTGGTACATATCCTGCAGGCGTCAATCCATACAACAGGGATTAATCCCGTGCCCCCCACGGCGCGGTTCTGTAAGACCAAAGTGATGCAGAAGCGTGCATCAGTGTCATGATTGTGCACAAACGTAAAGAACTTATCATTGCAGCTTATATTGCGATGCATGTGTACGCGCAGCTTTTCAACTCGGATTAGTCGATCGTGCAGATGGTGTGATTGCAGCTGATATGCAAGCATTAATATCGCCAAACTGGATCAAGTCTAAGAACCTGCGAGATCAATCTCGCCGATTTCTTGCATTTATGCTGGAACCGCATTTCGATGTCGCTTGACGTGGGAATAGCTGACACATGAATTCACGACAAAGCTTCACGTCAGGACCAAACACACTATTCTCCACTCGCTCTCATATCATCGCGGGTATGCGGGTGTAGCAAGTGAAGTCTGCTGCAGAGTAATACATGCGCGGTGGCGCTTGCACAGTAATTGACCTTCCTGTCACAGGCTCAACTGCAGCAGCTGGTTCATTCCAAATTGTTTCGTGCGTTATGCATTATGCATTCCAAAGCGCTAGTTTCTCGATACAGGAAAAGGGTTTGAGATGCAGCCGCCATAATTGCTTATCTCTCGAGTACTGTTTGACAAGAAACGCGGCAAAAATGTACCTGTCGCATTTCTTGGCTTTCTTCCTTTGGGGGTATGCATTTCGTTGCTTTTTCTCTTCCCACCAACAAGAGTAAATCAATGTAGGAATTCTCGCTTATTGACGTCTAGCACCCCTTCATATACAGCTGATCATGCCGCCGAAGGGAAAGTTCATTCCTACTAGGCTCGTAACCGCCCAAACTCACCAAACCCACAACCATAGATACCTCCAAAGAATCAATCTAACTATTTAACACTACTACCGTATACCAGTACCATGTCGGCATACTCAGATAAAGCGATCGAAGTAGACCCAGCGGTTCTGGCGAACACCGATGACGAAGACTATGGATCCACCGACTATGCCACCTCAACTGAGAGTCTGACCTCCTCCATCAACGAATACATCTTCGAGAATGGTATGAATTCCGTCCGCCACATTTCACGCAGCTAACATCTCCCGTAGGCCGCCGATACCACGCATATTTCGGTACGGAAAAGAACTTTATGCCCACCGATGAGAAAGAACAGGATCGTCTCGATATGCACCACGAGATCCTGCTACAGGTCATGAAAGGGGAGCTGCTTCTGGCGCCGCTGAAGGATCCGCATCGGATATTGGATATTGGAACCGGTACCGGGATCTGGGCAGTCGATGTGGCCGACAAATTTCCTACAGCAGAAGTAATCGGGACGGATCTTAGGTATATTACGACTTGTAGGGCGGACATGGGGGTTTCGGAGGTGTGAAGTTTATAGATACACATGGTGTGCTGACGGCGGTAATTTAGTCCTATTCAGCCAGTCTGGGTACCGCCGAATTGTAAATTTGAGGTCGACGATGCTGAGCAGACATGGACATTCCAAGATGTATGTACACCGCCGCTATGTTACGCATCATAACTAACACTTAGGCAGAACTCATTCGATTATGTGCACTCACGGAATCTGGCACAATCAATCGGGGATTGGGGGAAGTATATGTCTGAGGTATTCCGGTGCACCAAGCCCGGAGGATATTGCGAACTCGCCGAGTTAGGCGGCATACTGCACTCGGATGACAACACATTGCATGCGGGGATAAAGCGGCATTGCGACCTGTGCTGTGAAGCTATGGAAAAAATCGGACGTCCTTTCCCGACACCATCTACGTTGCAAGCATACCTTGAGAATGCCGGGTTTGTTGACATACAGCTTGTCGACTTCAAGCAGCCGCTCGGACCGTGGGCGAAGGATAAACATATTAAACGTGTTGGGGCGATGACTATGTTGATGGCAGAAACCGGTAAGCTTCCTACCTCCATCTGCGGCGCAGAACCAATGGCAGGAGGTCTAATAGCTGGTAGGGTTTGAAGCTTATGGCATGGCTGCAATGACCAGAATCCTAGAGATGTCGAAAAGGGATGCAACCGAGGTGTTCACACATGCTCTGAAAGGGGTTCGGAATAAGAATTATCATACCTATAACTTCTTGTAAGTGCATCTTTGCTAGGCAGATCCTAAGGATCCTTTCTGACCACAAATGTGTTCCACGGTAGCCATGTGGCTTATGGGCGGAAGCCAGTCGAGCCGGAACAGAAGAGGGAGTAGTCAATGATGCAGTGTGGTTTGCCGGGGATATGCCGGCTGTTTGTCTGTAACTCCCTACGGCACATGAAATGCGTAAAAGTGCAATTACCGAACTACAAGTTGCTTATTGATAATTGCCTGAGAAGGAAATTCGCTTTACTACTGAACTATTACATACACTTAGTTGATGCGCTTTATAGAAAGTAAGAAAATAGCGGCGAACACATGAACTGTGTAACCAAGCAAGCTTAAGGTTGTACCGAATATATCTCTAGCAACTGTTGCTCCAAGCAGCAAGTAGTGATTGGTAGTATATCTAAAATTCCATGAAATTTTTTAAAAGGCCGAATTTATATCTAAGAGCGGCCTATTATATTCTAGCTCCCAAAGTTATCTTGTCCCAACTGCAGGATGCTGGGTACGAGAAAACCTCTAAAGATGGTAACCAGATATAGTCAGATCTAGTTATAACGGATACCAAAATCAACGGCTTTTTGTCCCCTACAGAGAGGGTCCGGTATTGGGTAGCCTCAGTTAGCGCTGAGGTAAAAATTGCGTGGGAAAAGCGAGATAAAATGTACACTTACCAGACTGACCACCCACAACCAGCAACCGTTCTACGCAGCCATTGTCATCTTACTGCCTGACATCCGGTCAGCCGCACAGTGCGTATGCTCGTCGCATCCCCCAATCCTCTCAGACTTCACACCTTCGCACCTCACTAAATAGTACGGAGTCAACTGTCCACTTCTGTCCTTCTTCCTTGCATGCGACAACTACAAGCGACAACTAGCTCTCCCTAATATCCGATGTTTCTACCGGACTACCCATGTAGTGGACACAGCATTAAGGTAGTACTCACAAACTCACAACCTCTCGGGCTCTTTTCATAAACAATAAACTTTGTTTCTCTCTCGTGCACCTCTTGCTTTGGTTTCCGCTACGTCAAACTTGTTTTTGTCGACACATTAGGGTCGGTGGACAGGCTCGGCGACAGAGTAAGACCGAAAGGCGAGTGTTGGGATCTATCTTCTTTTCTTGTTGGGTCTTTGCACAGAAATTATGGAGTCTTTTTGCTCCCCGTGCCAGTTTCTCAGCCCGGGGGCGTTGTTTCAGTACATGGTGGATCACTTTCGGCGGACGCTGTTTTCTTCAACGGAGAGTAGTTGTACGATGCGGTCCAGCGTTTGATAGATATTCCTAGAGCGCGGTAGCTAGACTCATCACAATGCAAGCATTTCCTTCCGGGTCCCAACTGAAGGAAGATGGCTCGACCGAAGTCCATCATTGTTTTGTGGGGCTACACCCTCCACAGATATATCACTAGCCGGTGAAGTACAGTTCTATTTTGGTATACAGGCAGCAGAGATCTCGAAAGTCAGCAGCGGGCGGCACATAGCGACGAGTATGCCGCAGCTCCGGCACTCACTCGGGCCTGCGGAGATTGATGAACGTCCTGTTGATAGAGCCTAAGGTTCGTTGTTGTTGTTGTTTATTCATACTGTATTCACTCTTACTAGAGTATGACAGGACCTAATAACCCCTTGAGCCTAAGGTTCGTGACTGCTCTTTTAGACTTCGCACTTTACTCATCCCTTCCCTACGCATCTTGGACCTTCAGACCTATACCAAGACAGTCATCGCAGCATAAGCAATATACACGGTTCTCCCCTTCATAGTCGCAACACGTTCAGCAATGGGGGCGCTTGCAGTTCTATATAGTTGACCAGGTTAGTCGGCTGTTCCCGGCTGTCGGACGGCCCCGCCAGCTATAGGAGAGGGGGACTAGCGACGATCAGTTGTTCGATTTAGCTATTCAGCAGCGCTTGCTACCAGATTGTACATGGCCTCTGTATAAGCAGGGAACACTGTATAAAGATACTCATCTGGTCTTCTCACTAGCCGGTGGCTACATTTTACAGGATCGGCTCTAGCGTTGTAAGTCCTCGAGCGGAACCACTTTCTGTCTTAGCTTCTTGTTCTCCCCGGCAACACTATCTCCACCCCTCATCTCCTTTAGTAGATTCGGATCCTCTCTCTAGCAGCATCATTCCCAAAGCGCAGCCTTAACCTTTGCAACAATGTAAGCCTTATATGACCTGTTTCAGAAGCTTATTAATACTCACACGACTTGGTATTCTATGCTTTAATGTTAATACTTCACGCACCAACGGCGAGCGAGAAAGAGAGTCAGGATGGAAATCGACTGTGACATTTCAAGGGTTAGGTATTTTGCCCTGTTTATTCCGATTGGTTGAATCATAGGATGTCACTCATCTACTTCAGTAAAATGTGTGGAACACATCGTGAATGAGTGTATGTAGCCTCCTTGATTAGCTCAAATCGATTGTGCGTGCACTCTATATATACTCTACAAAAACATTCGGATGGTGTATAAGTTATTTGATTGCAACTCTCTGTCTCCGTAACAAACCAAGTCTGCTCGTTTACAAAGCGCAATTCGGTTCTGCAACCAGCGCTCTCCATGCCGGAGCTTCGGAGCAGATGGAGTATACAATAAGGAACTTGAAAGCGACGAAGTGAGATCAGTCACCAGCAGCCAAAACGACGCAAGATTCACGGTGACTTGAGAGTGATACCAGTGACGAAAATCTCAGTTACCTAACTTTGAATGAGTGCGGGGATAGTTGATGTGGCTGGCGGTTTTGAGGTTGCGGGTAAGGGTGCTACCGGTGAAGCCTAATAGCGGTTGCGGTTGTTTATTGCTCTCTACGAAAGATGGGTCGATGGGTAGTTTGCGGCGGTAGATTCGTTATGCTGCACACTGGGTTAGCGACTTCTGGGGTCTATCCCTTTGCCGGTAGCGGGCCCTTGGGTGGGCCCACTTTCGGATCCTCGGCGCCTCTTTTGTTATTACACCGCAACCTCCCACTAAGACCCCCCCTTGAGTAGCACCAATTGAGAGTTAACTACCTGGAGCTTCATTATGTAAAGTCTCAGCCAGTGTTTGGCAATTCTGTGTTGTTGAATGTCAGGTAAATGTGTTGAATTTGTGCTCTAGTGGAGCTGACCAGGACCAAGATTTATGATAATTAGCCCTCCATTTCCCATCAATAAGTCCTAATGTTTTGGGTAACAAGCTATAAGCTATTCAGATATCTCTGAAGTCAATGAGTATATCAAATATAAAAAATCTCTCTCCAATTAGCTTCATGGAATATCACTCGACCGATGCGACCGGCAATTTGTTACAGATGTACATGAGCCGGAGCCCTAGGGTTTGTGACTGCTCTTTTAGACTTTGCACTCTACTCTTGTTTTTCCTACTATCTTGGATCTTTAGACCAGTACACAGTTATCGCACCATAGAATATACGCACACGGTTCTCCCCAACTTCCATATTGTAACACGATTGTTGAAATAGTGATGCGAGAAGCTTAATTGTGTACTATCTAAGAGGGCCACAAGGCCATATATATATGGTCATACAAACGCGAATGCGTACGTACTCATCTATGTATAGATCCGGCTGCATACCATCACCGAGACAGCAATCACCCAGCCTCCCATACGAGCCATCATCTCCGGCCATACAAAGGCTGAGATCTATTTATGCAACACTTCCCCTCTTGCTACACTCTGTGGAGCGGGTAACAAAACAAATGAAATGAAATCAAAGGTGATGAAACAAGCTTACTTGCACTGCTAGTGATTCCCATAGTAGCCTCCTTAAAACCCTGTAACTGAACAGGGAAAGAGTACTACAGTAGGCTGAGTATTGCCATCCATAAAACACAGAAATCCATCTATCCTAAGGCAAAGTGAAACAACCTTGAATCCAACCTTAAATGAACCTTCCATGATGCTTGAGCTTCCGCTCATGACTGAGTATCGACGGGAGCTTCCACTCTTGACTTGGCATTGATCGGAGCTTCCACTGCCTGCATATTTCGTAGCCGTCGGTGATCGTCAATCGTATCCAGCTTATCAATCATGTCAGCATCCCAGTAGGTGGGTATACTCAATATGTATTCAAGTGCACTTGTGCTCATTCGAGATCATGCGGAGTGCTTCCGCATGGTCTGTTTAATACCTCCGTAGTCATTTGGCATTCGGTAGTAGATGCTTCTCCTGAATGTGGTTCAGAATAAATGTCGGTGACCTTCCGGTCGACGTTCTTGGCTGCCCTTCGCAGCTGGCTTCTAGAGAACCCCGGTCGACTTCTTGGTGCATGTCTCGGTAGACTGCCTGCGGGTGGGCTTTCAACTTGTCAGTCGGACTTTATTGAAAAGACACGGCTATCTCCCCCGTTTTGAAAGTTCATTGGTCCGCCGACAGCTTATATATATATCGAGTGTCGATTGCAATCGTGGCACGGTAGCAGTTTAATCGTGATTCTGGATCGTAATCGTGATCTCTCTGTGATTTGACACATAATTCGATTCGGCTTTTGCATCATCTGCCGACTCTCTTCCTTCGGCTTTGGTGCGTTCTTAGTCGACTTCTCTGCAGTCATCTCGGTAAGCAGCTTCGGTGGAATATCCGTTGCATTCTCAGTAGTCATTTGGTAGGCCTCCCGTCCGGTGGTTCGGGATTCCGTTCGGGATCCCGTTCCGCCATAGTTTCTTGATCCTTCGGTGTGCCATTTGGCTAACATCTCCAGCAGTTGCTTTGTCCAGTTGGGCTCCTGGTAATCCTCTCGTTCGATCTGCATGTGAAGTCTTTCATCAGTGACGTCCGTCGCTCTGAGATCTCGGCCATTATGCTTGGGGGTCTTTTTCGATCTCCATCAGGACCAATTTGGTAGCCATATCGCAGTGGTTTGGTACCTCGTTCAGACCAGCTTCTCTTCTCTCTCCAGTGGATTTTCAGGTACATTTGACATCAATCAAATGCTGCGTGCACATATCGTCTTTCTCTGAGTCTACTAGTCGATTCATCTCCCGGTGTGATGGCAGTGACTTGTCTGGTTGCACTTGCCATTGCTAACCTGCACTTGCCATTGCTAACCTCTCTATTGGTGAATGCATTTCACGGTGTTGCATTCCAGCTCTGCCGGTATGGTGTGAGTTCGCGGTAGGGGTTCTTGATTCCAGTGCGGCCATCCCCCTCCTTTTTGAAAGTTGTTGCTCTGTCGATAACTAACCTAGTATGGCCTCGAATTGGTATAGTGGAATAGTACGCACGATAGTACTCTGTTGAGTGATGATGTCAATACATTGTATATCTGCATTCGGTTGAATAATCATAGGACAAATTCTAAAGTGATATCGGGAAGCAGTAGGAATCCATATAACCTTCATATAACGACATAGGACTTATACGGCTTCCATTATGTTGCCTTCATTGTAGATCATCGTAGCTTTGTTGATTGAGACCATTGATTGCTTTATTCAGTCTGACGAGGATCGCGGATGCAGCAGTGCCTTCCGGCAGTGTCATGTAGAGATTGTCATCAACTTCGTGTTCGGGAGATGCGGTGCCTATATAGTTAGCTTGTCAATAGGAGTACATGTCATACTGAAGTGTATGCGGTTGTAGCTTGCTAGGTATGATCAATTTAGATGCTAGTGAAATCATATCATCGCTTCGACATAGGCCTGGAGCGGTACGAAAGTGATCGTAGGCATGATCTGTGTTTGACTCCTTAGAAATGGCTGTTGCTTGGCAGGCTAGGCTGTATCATGTATGCGGTGGAGATAACAAGTGTAAACCACGGTTTCTCTAGACACCGGTGGTGCAACCTCCTCGTCAGAAGGATGTGATCTAACACCTATAGAGGCAGGGACACTTCGACAGCTTAGTCAGCATCGGACTGATGGTTGTGGCCAGCAGTATCCTCATCATCAGTACGGCCATGATTACTATGTCTGTAGCCTGCACCCTTTCGACTCATTCCTGCGTGGTCATGGATCAGTCCATCGCCACCTGTGTCTTTGTCCTGTACTCGGAGAAGTCCATCTCCACCTGTTTCTTTTTCTTGTACTCGGAGATGTCCATCACCGGTATCTGTGCGGCAATTGAGAAATCCATCTCTACCTATTCTCTTGTCTGTTGATCCTTATCGTGGATAAATGGCTTGGTCTGAATCGCTGTAGGAGGTGAGGGGGTTGGAGCTTGGTAGCTATACTCTGGTGATCGGTGCTTGGTAGCGATCGCATTCTTTCTAGTGTTTGACTGCTTCTTCTCTGAAGTCGTTGGGTGTTAGTGAATATATCATCTTTGCTGGATGATTCCATTCTTACAGTGAGCATATGGAGGCCAGAATTCGTATGTGGTGCCGCTGCCTGAATGTACAAATTCGAATGGCTTTGTAGTGTGGCTGGGAATCAGTGATCATATAGCCGTTGGGTGCATGTGCGTGCCAGGCGTCAGTAACTTGATATTGGATTCTGAAATTGTAAGAGACCTCCAAGAGAAGTAGTTACCGTAGGTGCATAAGCGACAGGTGGTATATATTTGGAACGCTGGGGTGTGGATAGACACGATCTTATTATCATACAGCGAAATATGCACTCTATTTTTCCCAGCTCTTGGTTCCACGCACTCTTGCAGAACTGTCATAGATCCACGCAATGTGTGTGGTTCCCCATGGCCGGGTAGCTTATAATATCTTCTCACACTCTTCCTACGCTCCTCAAGCCAGAACTGCTCTTTCCCATGAATTCCCTTTGGATGCCATGAGAGGTGAGGCGCAGTGTTGATGTTGGGCACTCTGCCTTCTGGCTCCGACGTTTCACCACACCGCCGGTCCGGTGGTTGATATAAGTGGATATTTGCGATGGTGCTGAGATCACTGTACTTGGTGGTTTTGCGCACTATTGCTCTTCCTTTCTTTCTCTCTCTGCTTCTCTCTGTCTCAGGAGTCAATGACAATATTGATTTCAGGTGATGATAACTCATGGTGATGGTGGTGACTATATGGAGCAGATACCGCTCCCAAGGGTGGCCATGTATCCAGTCAAGTTAATTTTGTTGATGGTGAGGAGAGTTGAATTTAGGTGAATATGGAGGTGCGCTTGCATTAAGCTGTTCGAGTGTATTGCATTATAATGGTGGTATGCTGAGCATTTATAGGAAATTAACTGGCATCATGCGCACTACGTTTCTGATTTGTAATTGGTAAGTGAGGTCGCTTCATGATCGTATGCTCAGCCGGTTGTGCATATGGTGGTTTCGGTATGCAGTCATTCCCGATGTCAATGTTCTTATAGGAACTACACTTCGTGGTACAGTGGTGGATGTGCTATCGTGCATGGGGTGGCGAGTGCACTATGGATGTTTGGCGGTAACTGTATTTGTAGGTTCGGTGGTGAGCGTGTCTCGAAGTGCAGTGTGGTAGTGCATATGCTTGGAGGTCAGGTGGTGAGAGTGGGATGGTGGTTGTGCCTTTTATATCGTATCCCTCTTTCTTTCTTTCTTGTTCTTGCTTTCTCTATCTTGCTTTCTCTTTCTCGCTTTCTCTTTCTCGCTTTCTCTTTCTCGCTTTCTCTTTCTCGCTTTCTCTTTCTCGCTTTCTCTGTCTTCTTTCCGAAATAAACTGGGGTGTCAGAGACGAGTGCTTAATCATAGGTGGATTTGGTGATTGTATATAGGTGAGGATGTAGTCGTGAGTGTGTACGATAGTGTACTTGGAAGTGTGCATTCATACTGTAGTAAGTGAAGTTGTCAGTGCGGGGTGCGTGGGTTTTCGTATGCTTTCTGTCTCCTGTTCAAAGGGAACTTGGTTATTGTAGGTGAAGGAATAGTGGTAGGTGCGTTAGTAGTCATCGCTGTGAATACCATGGTGATGGCTCATTTTGGTGTCATGGTGAGTGCACTTGCTGATACAGAGTTGAGTGCGTTTATGTGTGCGGTATTGACTCATGTATGCTGTCTGCGATGGTGGGGTGGTATCTTACATGCAGATGCATGTCGCTGGGAATGGTATGTAGAAAAATGAGGTAGGTTTTGCGATGACTCTGTAATCGTTCTTGAAGGTTTCAGTAAACATCGTGAATGTGCGCATAGTAGATGTGTGAAAGAGGTGGTGATGGCGGTGATGGTGTTCAGATTTAGTGTGTTTATGTGCGGCTTTTGCTATGGTAACAAACAGGGATGGTGGTGGGTGGTTTACGGTTTTTGAGGCTCTTGCCGGTGAGATATAAATAGAGTATTCATTGTAAAGACTGTAGTGGGCGCCGGGCTCAAAACCTGTTGAATTAGTGATGCTACAGAAGCTGAATTGTGTACTGTCCAACAGGGCCACAAGGCCATATATATATGGTCACACAAACCCGACTGCGTACGTACTCATCTATGTATAAATCCGGCTGAATACCATCACCGAGACAGCAATCTCCCAGCCTCCCATACGAGCCATCATCTCCGGCCATACAAAGGCCGAGATCTATTTATGCAACAGCAATTACCACACCCCACAATTCTACTAGGCCACATTGAGCCTTCTAACTTCGGAATATGGTAATTAGACATGCGTGTACCGCTTGGGTAGAAAATTGGACAACTTGTCCCCACTCAGGAAAGCACAGAAATTATGGGGTTGGTTGAACAGGGGTGAAAAATGGCAGTTTACAGCTCAGTGCACAGCCAAGCAGTGCTCTACACACTGACAATCTTTCTTTTTGTATTATCTAGTGTGTGTAAAATTATTTTATTTCTTCTGGGCTCATTTGGCTGAGTTGTGGTTGTGAAAATGGGATTTTACAAGCAGGACCATTGGTGGGTCCAAACCTGCTTACCGGCAAAGGGATACCGGCATTTGTAGCATGGCGTAATACCACTCGTAGCTCTTCTTCTCTTGGCGATCTCAACGTGCCCGTTGGATTTGAGGTCAACACGTCAGATCACGGTTCGTAACAGCACTGGCTGCCATAGCCAGGATATTTAGTTACACATGGTTTTGCCTGGCAGCCGAATTCAAGCCTGCAGGCCATCACAAATCACAAACCTGCTGGGAATTGTTTCAAAATGTGAATCTGCTAGTCGGCATTTGCCCGGCCTAGGAATACCAGTAAAATGTGGATGATGAAAATATCAACGTTTGCTGCTGGAGGGAACGGATTCACAAATAAGTACGAGGACGGTGAGCTTTTTGGAAAGGTCGCAAAGACGCTATAAATCAACCTACGCCTTGTTGAGAGCAAAAGAGAACGAACAAAGAAGCTCCATTGTCTATCAATACAAGAAAGGAAAAACACTAGACTTATATACCAAAGAGAGCGAAGGAAAATTCAATGCCGACTGCCAAAGCCGGAACCCGAAGCCGGGCACAGGTGCCGAGGCTAGGCCTCCTCCTCGACATGGGGCAGGCGAGACCGATGGGGGCCGCAAGCCACCAGCTCCATGCGCGAGACTTAGTGTTGAAATAGTGATGCTAGAGAAGCTTTATTGTATTCTATCTAAGAGGGCCATAAGGCCAGTATATATATGAACGTACCAGTACGGCTGAATGCCATCAGCTCGTACCAGAGTCAACAGTCATCTCCGGCCATAGGAGTGATCACCGTCTCCGGCCATACGAGAAATCACCGTCTCCGTCCATACAAGACATCTCCGGCTCCAGCCATACAAGCCATCTCCGTCTCCGACTGTACACGACATCTCTGCCTCCGGCTGTACAAGACATCTCCGTCTCAGGCTGAGACCTGTATATGCAATACTCCGCCCTTTTGTTATACACCGTAGAGCAAGAAACAAAACAAAATGAAAAGAATGAAAGAAAGTGATTCTCATAACAGCCTCCTTAAAACCCTGCGAGAGTGAGCACGGAAAGAGTACTGCCGTAGCCTGAGGATGGCCATCCATTGACAAACGGAGAAATCCGCGTGCCCAGTAGAAAAGTGAAACAACCTTAAATCGACCTCCATTACCATAGCCCGATCGCCTTTGTGAATTTCTCGTGCTTATCCCTCGCCAAGGCCTTGGTTAGTATGTCTGCCACATTCTGGTTTGTATGCCTGTGGGAGTAGTCAACTATCTTGCGGGCATAGAGGTCTCGACTATTGTGATTGCAAACATCGATATACTTCGTGCGAGCTTCTATGATTCCAGTTGTGATGTGGCTAAGTGCGCCTTGATTGTCGCAATTGATTGGGAGCGGCGATGCATCTTTGCCGTGTATATCTCGGTGGAGCTGACGCAGCCACTTTGCTTCACGTGGCCCTTCCGAACAAGTGATGTAAACGGCTTCGAGGGTTGACCTGGCGAAGAGATGTAGCTTTCGTGATTGCCATGAGACTGCTCCGTTCCTGGGAAGGAAGACATGACCACCTGGAGATTTGTGGTCGGCACTATCATTGGCCCAATCCGAGTCCATGTATCCTGTGAGTTCATCATTGCTGCCAGTGCTGCTGAAATGGAGGCGAAAGTTGGCGGTGGATTTGAGATACCGGAAAACTCTTTTGGCAGCAGTGAGATGCCTGCTGAAATGACGGGAATTGTATCGGCAAAGTGCAGCGACTGCGAATGAGATATCGGGCTGAGTTGCAAGTGCCACATACATCAATGAGCCAACAATGGGGTGGTAGCCTGTCATATCTTTTAGTTCTTTCTCCCCCCGATCCTCGGCCAGATCTAGCTTCACATTAAGATCCATTGGAGTTGATGCACCGGGAGCATTCTGCACATTGAATCCTTTCAGAATTGTGGTGATGAAGGTCTTCCGGCCAAGCCTGATGCTGGTGCGAGTACCGTGTTCCTCGCGGTGGATTTCGATGCCGAAGAATTGGCGTGCCTAGCTCAGATTGGTTATCTTGAATTTTTCTGAGAGCCTGGCCCGGCCTTCGATCGCAGCTTTGGTAGCGTCTTCCGAGTACAACACTGAGATATCCTTGACATACAACATCAACCGAATACCATCACTGCAGAGATAGAGGTTGGCGTCGGCCAGGGATTGTGTGAACTCAAGAGAGAGCAAGAAGGTATTAATATCGTCGTGCCATAGCCGTGGTGATTGTTTGAGGCCGTAGAGTGCGTTCTTTAGTCGAATAATGATCGCTGGCGGGTTGAGGCCTTCTGGCCAGCCCTCTGGCTGCGTCATATTGATATCATCGTCATCGACCTCAGGATTGAGAAATGCAGTGACCAGATCCAAATGATCGATGTTCCAGCCATGTTTTCCGACCAGAGGGATGAGATACCGTAAAGTCGTGAGCTTTCCGACAGGGGCATAAGTTTCTCCGCAATCCGGATGTTCGTAGCCTCTAAATACTACGCGTGCTTTGTACCATATGGTGCCGTCAGGATTGTGTTTCGTCTTGTAGACCCATTTGGAGCCAATTGGCTTGACTTGCAATTGCCTTGCTCCCCGGGAATTGATAGTTGTAAATGTGTCATTGAGAAGGATCGATGTGCATTCCTCTTCCATTGCTCCCTTCAAGTGGTTTCGTTGTGGGCTGTCTGTGGCCTCCGCGTATGTGAATGGATCGCTGTTGATGGATGTCGATGCGAGAGCTTTTGCCAAGATGATTAGTGCCTTTGTGGAGATCATAACCTGACATCTTGTGAAACGATTTGTGCGTGGTGGTGGTTGGCATGATTGCTTGGTCATGGCCGCTGTTCGGCGGGCTTTGTTGGTTTTGCGGCGGAGATGTAGATTGTGGTCAACAGTTTCTCTGGACACCGGTGGTTCATCCTCCTCGTCAGGAGGATGTGATCTCACACCTGTACTTGCAGGGAGACTTCGAAGGTTGTCAGTGCCGGGCAGATTGTGGTCTGTATCCTCGTCAGTACAGTCATGATCATCACTTCCATGGCCTTCACCTGTTTGACTGGTTCCTGGGTGGTCATGGAGAAGTCCATCTACACCCGTTTCATAGTTCTGTGCTTGGAGAAATCCATCTCCACTGTCAATTTCCTCGATATATTCTGTCTCTTCTGGTAGCTCAAAGATGTCTGTTTGGTCTCCTTGTAGGCATGAAGTGTGGGCAGTCCTCTCCTCGTCAAAAATGACACTGGACTGTGATTTTATTACTCGGAATGGTGGGTCACATATCCTCCGAAGTGTAGTCGAATCGTGGACGTGACCGACCAGCATTCATGGCTTCGTTCATAGGCTGAATTATCCATGGCGTTGCGGCTCGGGGATATGTCGACTCGCATAGCAACTGAATCGCCGAAGGTGGTGGAGTGTAGCGTTGAACAAGATTTCATTGCGATCATTGTCGTGAGAGGGCTTGCCAAATGCTTGCAGCATCTCGTATGGAGTTGAATAAGGTGCTTGATAGCCGTGGCGGTCGTCTGTTTCTGTTAGGCCTTTGTCTGGGGTTTGCTGGTGAAGGTAGACCGCGGTATTCACTGCTTCTCCCCAAAAGACAACTGGCGCCTGGGAGTAAATCGTCATAGATCGTGCGTTTTTGGTGATGGTCTGGATCATGCGTTTGGCAACCCCATTCATATGGTGAGTGTAGGGAGGAGATGGTTCATATGTTGTTCCACGAGCAGCGAGCACCAGTCGGAAGGTCTTGATGTCGTATTATCTGTGGCCATTATCGCACCGAAATCATTTCACTTCGTATTCCATGCAGTCAACTTGGGCCTGAAATGATGGGTAGGCTGAGGTTCATGTTTTCAACTGTTGATCTGGAAGGACCCAAACAGAAGTGTAGCGTGTGTGATCCTCAATGAATAGGTTATATTAACGTTGGCCGGCCGAGATGGGCGTGGAGAATGGTCCACACACATCTGAATGTCCGTGTTCAAATAGCTTGGTAGTGCGCTTGGTTTTGACTTTGATGATCTTTTGCTTGTGCTTGGCCTGGATGCATGCGGTGCACATTGAGTCGTCATTTGTATATCCACCAAGTAGGGATCGTAGGGTAGTAGGATCAATGTGGGCTAGCCGGCAATGCCACAGTCGTGATTCTGAGATTGTAAGAGGCTTCCGAGTGGGCTTTGGAGATTCAGTGGCAGATGGACATTGAGGTACAGTGCTGGCTACACTGTGAGAGGCGGTGTGGAGTGGGCTCGTAGTAGGCTGGGTGCAGTACGCGATTGCTGGTACGGTGGTATGTGCGCTCGATGATGGTAAGGTGACATGTCCGCCCGATGATGGTACGGTGATATGTGCGCTCGATGATGGTATGGTCGTATGTGCACTCGATGACGCTCTTGTTCTCTTCTTCATTCTCCTCCATGAAGTGGACTTGGTAGACATGCTTGGTACTGTCGAAGTGAGTGCAGCCATGGGGGATATGATATTGAGGTCATTGACCTGATTGCCTGTGATGGTTATTGATGGAGATGATATGGAGCACTTGCCGTGTCCAAATGTGGATGTGTACCTGGCTGTGTCCAATTGATTGATGGAGACAAGCCAGAGCTGGAACGTAGGTGTCTAGAGAGCATTGACTTCGTACTGCTGTGAAACTTTAACTAGTCCATGGTGGCTTACTGTGACTTTGTTATCATCTCCGAGCACAATGACGATTGGCTTACAAAGTTCCTTTATTAAGTTGAATCTGGTGTGATCATTGCACATATGGTGGGATGCTCCGGAGTCGATGACCAATGCAGCTGAAGCGGATGCTGCAGAGAGTGCGGTTGCATTTTCGGCTAGTCAGTTCAGGTCGTGATCTGCTGCTGTAGCAAGCGATGCGCATGCTGTGCCTTTGTTGACTTTGTTGCGTTGATCCCCAGCACGTTTGAAGTGGATGCAGTCCGCCTTGAAGTGTTCTGTGAGGCTGCAGTGATAGCATTTTTGCTCTTCATTCCTGGAGGTGTTTGAATTGCCATTGTCATGTTCAGCGCGTTTCATCTTTCCGCATGCTTCGGTGGTATGATTGTACATTGTCCAGTATGTGCATTTGTGCTTCTGGTGTCCGTTTCCTCGTCGGCCTGCTCATCCAACACCTTGTTGGGAATGGCCATGGCCACTGCCACGACCACGATGTCTGCCACGGGAATATTGGGCAGCTCCAGTGGACGCATCTCCGATTTCTTTCATTCTGGTCGTTCCCTCCGCATATTCGTGGATTGCATCCATACACTGCTTCGCCGTGGGAGCGGGGATCCGCTTTTCAAGGATTTGGATGGTTTTTTCATATGTATTAGATAGGTTAGTGAAGATATGTCTCTTCATGGCATCATCAGTGATACTTTCGGTGGTGCTGATTAGCTTCTTGCACAAGGCAATCAATTTGGTAAAGTACTGGGTGACCGTTTCATCTGGCGATGGTCGAGAGGCGGTGAACTTCCGCAGGACTTGGGTGCGGCTGAGTTTTGTTGCGGCATTGTCAAGTCGGTCCCTAAGTGCTTCTCACATTCCCAGGGGGTCATTGATATCGTCGATGAGTGGAAGGAGTTGGTCGCAGCATCCGAGGTGTATTCGTGCTAGTGCCTTATTGGCTCGGTCATGTCAGCTTTCTTTTAGAGGGTGTGGGGCGACGCCATTGCCGACAGGGAGGAGTTCGACACCGGTGACGATATTGTAGGCTTTCTTGGCGATGAGCACTCGGCGAATCTTTTGCTTCCAGACAGGGTAGTATTCATTGGTCAGCTTGGGCACATTGCCATGATCGGTGTTGAATGTTTTGTTTGACATGTTTTTACAGTGGAGGAGGTTAGGAAGGTGACAATGGAGGGTGATAGATGGTGATGGTGTTGCGGCTGATGAGCAGGGATGGTTGTGAGTTGGTGAGGGGTTTTGAGGCTCTTAATCGTAAGATATAAATAGAGTATTTGTAGTAAAGATTGTAGCGGGCGCCGGGCTCATAACCTGTTGATATAGTGATGCTAGAGAAGCTGTATTGTATGCTATCTGAGAGGGCAATAAGGCCAGTATATATATGAATGTACCAGTATGGCTGAATGCCATCAGCTCATACCAGAGTCAACGGTCATCTCTGGCCATACGAGACATCACTGTCTCCGGCCATACGAGACATCACCGTCTCCGGCCATACGAGACATCACCGTCTCCGGCCATACAAGACATCTCTGTCTCCCACTGTACATGACATCTCCGCCTCCGGCTGTACAAGACATCTCCGTCTCCGGCTGAGACCTGTATATGCAATACTTAGGCCAATGGGGGCTGTAAGCCCTCGAACGCTACGGAAGCCACGTGTTGGCATGAGATTTGACCTGGTGGCTTCCGTGGCATTCGGGGGTTTACAGCCCCCATCGGCCTAAGTCTAGTGTTTTTCCTTTCTTCTATCGATAGACAATTGAGCTTCTTTGTTCTTTCTCTTTTGCTCTCAACACGCCTATGAAGTTAAAAATCCACGATAGTATAAACCTAGGTTCATTAGCAGTATCTTACAGTGAGTATGAAAGCGAAACTGCTTTGACGGCAGCATCCAATCTTAACCGCACACCGTCCGATGCCCAAGGGTTAACCCGACAACACCAAAGCTCCACTCCGGAAGAGATGACATCTGCGTTGGGAAGCTGGACGCCTGCATGTATATAATTTATGGCTACGCGAGACTTTAAACAATGTACAAATGGCACGGCAGGCGTTAATTATCTGGAACTATCTTCTACATTACTCGCCGAATAATAATAAGTGTTCGTACCCTACATGTCTAATCTTGTAACTAGAGTGTTTATGCCTCGGCCTCGCAAGAGCATTCACTCAATCCCGACTATCTCAAACTTACTGAATCGTCTGAGGGTTATCAATGTCCCCACCTCTTCGTGTCGTTCGAAAGTGCAAGGGAATTTCATACGCATATTCCGGCCTTTTTGCGGACGGCAGATAAGAGGATAAAATGTATCATCATTCACTGCTATAACAGTACGACAGAACATAAACTTATTAGAGAAGGGTGATTCGCTATGAGACGGAAACATTCATGGCGCTTCCGGGCTCTCGCAACGCGGGAGACACTCGGGCCGTGGATAGTCTGCATCGAGAGAACCGGAAGAACGCCATATGCGACGTGTTCTGCGCACGGAACGATTTCTTGTAGGAAGCGGTGCACACTCGCTGCAGAGCACTCGTCTGTATGATCTCTGTTCCAAATGTCTATAATCAACATCGTCCCTCTTTTGCTGACCTCACAGCTAACCAATATTAATCGTCGTTCCATGCTAGCTCTCAGCGATTATGACTCTAATCGCGCTGTTGTGACCCGTTCGTGGTAGCTGCTCATCTATAGACTGGCAGTACTAGCTATCGATAGAGCGGTTCCACAAATGGTACCACCATTCATGGACTCATGAACAGGACAAGTAAAAATAAATTTGTGCCAATAAGAGGACTATTGAGAGCCAGAAATTTAGTTGCTGGTAAAGCTAGCAGAGTAAATTAATTATTGATAAAGTCAGTAAAATAGCGAAGCCAAGCCAACTGACTTCAAGTTGTAAAACAAGATCTATAGAAGTGAGATAAGAGCCATCTGACTTGCAAAAGAGATATATAGAAGCGAAGAGAAGTAAAAGGGGTAATAAAATAAAAGAGATATATAGAAGTGAAGTGAAGCTAACTGACTTGTAAAAGAAATATATGGCAGCGAAGCAGAGGCAATTACAATGGACTTGAAAACAAAATATAGAGAAGCGAAGTAAAGCCAACTGACTTGTAAAAGCGATATATAGAAGCAAAGCAAAGCTAATGGACTTGTAAAACAAATATCCTATAGTACTTAAGTATTTTATAAGCGAAGCTATTTTTCTAATTTGCATATTTCTATTTGTCCCGTTCATGAGTTGATGAATGGTAGTATCATTCGTGGAACCATCCGCCCACGGATGTGACGATCCCATGAATTGGTCAGAACAGCACCATCAAGATTATCGGAACACCAGAAGTAAGTATCTGCACTGCCTGTGAAGTCACAGTTTTCTGAACTGTTGAAGACACTATTCTGGAGCATAACGTTTGTGCAACTTCTGTGATCAGCTGCCAATAAACCTTGGTTCCCAAACCTCTCTGTTACGGAATAGTTGCTTTCCAAGACGGACCGGTGGTAAACAACAGTACACAACAAGAGATTGCGCCGTCTTGAACAAAAGATTGTCTCTCTTGACATATATGCGTTTTCATTGTGCTAGACCAACTTGTTTGAAGAGACCGAGCAGCGGAACTGAAAATGCCGCCATCAATAGGAAACCCAATGACCCAATGAGAGATGAAGAAGGGTGCTTTCGGGCGTTTCTGTAAGTTTCGGTTGGATAGTTGTTTGTTACAGGTTCCTGACAGTGATGTCAACCATCTGGTCCGTCTAGGATCACTAAGGACGGGTACGGGTGGAAAGAACGGCTGGGAACGGCACTTGCCGTCCCCGGTTGATATCCATGGATAATGAAATTCACAAGTAGTAAAACGAGTTGAATTATACAAAACCTCAAATTTACCCACATCATATACAGTAAACTCTATCCATCACAGTTGGCTGACTCATATCAAGCCATATAGAACACCTAAATACTTGATGTCGCCCAGGGACAGTGGATATCGGCCAGGGACGGTGGATGTCGGCTAGGGATGGTGTTTTAGCTGTCCCTGGCGGTACCCGGCGGTTCGCGGTGGTCCCCGGCCGTCATGCCGTCCTCGTCGAGTAAGGGCGGGACGGAGGACCTCGGTGCCGTCCCGTCCGTCCTGGAGAAATCTCGGACGGTTGACATCACTGGCTGTGTTCCAATGTGGGTGTGCAGCCAATGCTTCACCCTGATTTGATGGCCCCCATTGTGGCATGGTTTGTTGTCGTGCTCAGTGTTGGGAGCTGCTAGTTTAAGTCCTGCCGCTTGCGTCGCACACTGCGTTGCATAGTTGTGTGTTTCCCATTCCATTCTTTCAGGTATAGAGGTGATTTAGAGTAGTCTTCCAAGGTAATTTTGTAATGACAATTTTCCCTTCACGAAATAGCAACCTCGAGGGCTCCATACGAACCGATGAAGGGCAAATCGAGTGGTGGTTGTACGTTTTATAGTTTGATATACAAGTGGATTATTCTTGCGGGCCTTGAACAGGCTAACCGCAATCTTTAACGATGTCGGGCTGTGGATAACAGCAGCTAATCAAGCTCAACATGACCGTTCTTTTAAGTGTTACACACCGTAGCGGCCCTACTGTCTCTAGGGAGAAGAGGGTGTCCGCGCAGGACTTGAGAGTGCGTTATGAATATCCCGGGGATCCTCGAGCATTGGGAGAATTTTCCAACTACGAACACAGGTTTAAGTATATGAGATACCTGCTTATGTCTTATCTTTTTGTGTCATAGACGAAAATATATCTAGTTGTTGCAAGCCCACGCATCTAGTTGAAGTATCTCTCGTGCGGTCTTAATGCTAATCGCTTAGCCCTGTAACATTGAACGACCTAGGGCAGTCGTCTTAATTGCAGGCAACTGCTACTTTTGGCAGCGAGACGGCGGAAAGATGTAAGCGTGGGCCATATTGCCTCTAGCTACTGTCGTACCCGCTCGGTAACCTCTAATACTTAAGGTGTACCAGCCCTCGTCCGATCCAGGAGGGGCTGGACGATTAAAGTCACCGAATAGGTGATTAGTTTTGACGGTGCAACACCGGGGTTCAACACCAGGACTCAACACCAAAAATCAAAAAGCAGTTTTCGGTCATAGTCTATGTAGATAATAACTGCTCTGGTAGTCTGCCTGCACTTGACTGCAGTTGTTTGTGTCTGGTGGAGGTGACCTCGGTGCGTCCGATGCATCACTGGGTAGAAGGCCGAACTCAGATGACATCGGAGGATACGCCGGAGTGCCTCCACCACACACAATCAATTTCGGTCAAGCGCAGGCAGACTACCAGAGCAGTTATTATCTACATAGACTATGACCGAAAATTTCTTTTTTTGATTTTCAGTGTTGAGTTCTAGTGCGAATCTCGGGGTTACACCGACGACTATATCTGTTACGATATGGAAGTTGGGGAGAACAGTGTGCGTGTATTCTATGGTACAGAGAAGAGAGAAGGAGAAAGACTCGAGATATATACAGGAGGCATCAGCCCCTTCTGGGAGTGGTATGAGGGGTTGGCATGCAAGCTTATTTAATACTCACTTATTATGATGCGCAGTATCTGCCTGGGATTCATCTATTCGTTCTTATACACTTGTGCTATTTATATTCATCAAGCACCTAGTTAATTCTGGCGCGGTCTGAACGCTTATCGCATTAATCCCGTAACTGGTCTTTTGGCTGGACTTCGCTACCATGTAAGCGACCGAAGATTGCGAGCACAGCACTTAACTGGGGAGATGGTGTGGGTGCTTAGACATTCTCCAACTGCATCGGCATATCAATGCCGACCTGACATGTCACCAAAAACCATGTAAGTCAACCGAAGTTGTTGTTGTTTATTCATACTGTATTCACTCTTACTAGAGTATGACAGGACCTAATACCCCCTCAGTCAACCGAAGTTCTGTGGCTGGATAAATGCTTGTCCACGTCGTCAAGACAAAAGGTATGCACAATACAATATCCGGTGGGACTTACCTTTACTCGGGTTCAAGGACATCTCAGGCGCCTTCGGATTACTGCTGGAATAATGTGGGAATGTTGCTCTAGCGTTGCCACATATGTCGGACGAATATTGTTACTACTTTGGCCTAAGCCTATAGGTTCAGGTAGTGCAGGTTCTAGGGAGGTTGAAAGTAGGGGCCACTGGAAAAGAGAGAAAGATTCACGAGCCAACTCCCGATATCCGAATCATATCACGGGGTTGATGACGGGTTGGTTGACCACCCCGAGAACGCCGGCGAACCTTCCAAGTTGAGCATCCACCGGTGACTCCTGCAAAGACGATATGTTGTGTGCGAGCTGTCATGTATAAGAGAAAACATTCTCTACTTTCGACAGCTCTCTATCAATACCATTAGCACACACCTTACGCTCCACTAATACTATCATTCGTACTTTCCATATCCTCGCCACCCTCGCGCTCTCCACAATCGCGTTCTCTGCGCCAATTCCAGTCGGTAAGTGATCACTACCTCACAGCTCTTATTGTAAGCGCTAATTCAAAACCCAGGCAAGCGAGCTATCGATACAACGGCCCTAAATTATATTACCGTCGGGGTCGACGGGACTGCAACATTTGATATGCCGGGTGTTGCTTCATTGGATGTTCCCGACCCAGCAAGCGGAGTAATACCTCGTCACATAGCAGAACAATCGGATAGAGAGTGAGTCCGAAGTAACAACACCTCAAACAGCCTAGTACGCGACAAATACGAGAGTCTTGATGAGGAGTAGTTTGATTGTCTTCTCGAGTTAGCTGCTAGCGGATGTGGAGGATGGATGCAGATCGATTGGCTTGTGGATGTATAATGTTATATGATAAATGTTTACGAAACTACAAATATGTATGTGTATTTAAACACTTCAGTCCCGGCATATGTAGTATGATCTCCCCCACAAAAACAACAGGGCATTTCCTTTGCCGCTGTCAAGTGCGCCCCTTGTCCGATGAATCATGATGCAATTCTGGATGGCCTGTAAGGCCACGACTACGACCGTGGACAGCTACTGGGCTTCAGAAAGTAAATTAGCGAGTGGGAGCCAGTCAGAGGACTAGTTCTTGTTATGAAAGATCAGTCCAATGTGTAATACGCCTAGACGCTCTCCTATGACTGAATCACATCATCCGAGGATGCCATTGTTCTTGCTACGAAGGATACCAAATACCAGGCCTTGATTCAATGCTTGAATGAAGTACGAAATTGTTGGACCGAGTTTTGTAGTGTACGTAATCATGTGGACTTGGGTTAGGGTTATTAGCCAGCCCATTGGCTACCAACAGGTTCGTCGCAACAGGTTATGATACCGGGCACGACCACAGTCCGGACACCATTTTGCGCCAACTATCAAGCGAACTATCAAGTAGAGATAAAAGTTGAATTGCGAACTTACATACGAGCGAGACCACGGCGTCCGGGGCTAGGACAAGGGCACCCTACGGTCTGAGGATGACGATTCAACAGAGCAAAGATCTACCTTGGAGCTATAGCCGGTGCGGTTGGTGCTTCGATGTTGAAAAATGACACGAGTTGCGCTCCGCGACCTGAACGGGCGGCAATTGAGGGAGCGGGTTGGGTAGGTTCCACTGGGCTCCTACAGGGGGGTCAGGACTTCTCCGCATCTTGGCCCGAGGGTTGAGAGTAGATACGCCTTCAATCATTGTTACATGTGACTTCCGGCTGCCGCGATAGCTATTTCAATGTAGACGGCCTATATACGAGTCGGGTTAACGTTGCCGAATTTTTGCGGCTAAACACTTGCGACCTAAACGAGAATAGCGCAACCTGTGGAATACACGTACACTCTATGGACGGGATGCACGAGCCCACAGTCGGTCTATAACTGTCGGTACGGTCTTGACGCGGGAGCAATTAGCATGGATTGCAGCAGAACACAATGGTTTGTATCTCCCTTTAACGGAGTTCTCTCCGGGTAGGTGCAGTGGGTTTCTTTGTTCAGCGGTGACGAGCTTTAGGCAGGCTGCACCCAAAGATACTCTCTCTTCCCAACCGTGGTGCTCCATTCTCAGTATTCTCTCTTACAGTAAAATGACAATTAAATGGCTTGCGAGTGATGAAAAATTCGCAGACAGAACGATCAATGGATTTCAGCGTTGATAGAGAGATTACGCCCCGTCCAAGTTAGGTTGCCGTGGTCTTGAATCGATCATAAAGTAATGGATGAAGCAGAAGTGGAAATTAAGAAAACGTGTTATTTGAGGGTGTGGTGGATGGTTGGCGGTGGGGTGTTGAATATATAAGTTCCGAGACGTTACAGATCAGATATAAGCCACCGTAGCCGGGCTGATGCCTCCTGTATATATATCTCGAGTCCTTCTCTTTCTCTCTTCGCTATCCCTTAAGTCTGTTCGCACGGTTCTCCCCATATCATAAATGGGGATCGGAGCCAAGGCCGAGTGACGGAGTAGAGACGTTTCACACACTTGGGAAGTCAAATAAACTGAATGTACCTATAGAACAAACCTAAAGACGATTACCAATATTTGAGTTACCAAGATGCGGCCTCCAATATTAAAATCCTCCAGCACCCATAATTATCGACTCTCGCTATTCGGAATGACTACCGTACAATCGAAGCAGAGATCTAAGGGTATCGGGAAAGCACTATAGCTGCATCACCACAGAAGTGTGGAAGGCGAGGTAGAAATTCTATATTGCATGTACTCTCGCGATAGCTCACGCCGTGTTTGCGAAACTTAGAGGGAGGACTGGAATTGAGTAGAGCAGACCGGTTGGATGGAAGAGAGGGAGGATAATGAGATAGCGAATCTATGGACACGAATAACCTCCCTCCCTTGTATGTGCCGGCGTTTGGTTATATCACAGTGACTGTGAAGACAAGCCTAATCGGCTATTGTGCGTGTTAGGAATTTTTTACCACTCCAGGATAGAGCTCGTCTCGCATATTCTGTTGGCTCTATACCTGTAGTTTGGCGTAGAAGTGAGACACTTGGATTGTACGATGAGATTGGCTTTGCCTGGCGGACCCACAATCGTAAATCTTGTACAGTAGGGGTTAGCGTGAATCACGAGACGGGTTTAGGGCGGCTCATCCTTTCCGCAACGGGATTTGGATGGGCGGGCTCGGGAATCTCGTCTTGGCACAAACTTGGGACTGCTTTTGTACAGGATTCCCGTCTGTTTTCATCCGAGGTCCACGCTAGTACTAACTTATCTACTAGGAGTAACTTGGTGTGCAAGGTTCAATACTCAGAAACATACCCCGCACTTCTTCTTTCCGCAACCTTTAGATCACACTGCCAGCCTATCCCGCCTTTCTCTCTTACACAATTGCCAACGCAAAAGCGACCAAACGAAAGCGCAATCCCTCACCATCCAGCAACGCAGTACCAGTGTTCCTAAGCGGCTAGGCCCGGCCGGCCGTCAAATATCTGCAGGCCCACCCGGTTTTAAATCACAGGCCCGGCCGGCGTACACTATCGGCGGCCTCTAGAATACAGGTTGGGCCTGGCTAGCCTGTAGATGTCTAAAAAGCCCGGCGGCCGGCCGATACGTGTCTTCGGCTGTTCTTGTTGGGTTTCATAAATCCAACCACGGAATTGAGCAAAACACCCTGGACATTTTGAAGAAGGAAGCATAGATGGCGAGGCCTTGCTGTTACTGGATACAAGCCTCGAATATATTTGCGCTTTGGGCCTGAAAATAGGACCGGCGATTAAACTTCGGCACCCAGCAACCGGAACTAAACAAGGAGGCGATGACACATCTGGGCCCGCCGTTAAGAAATGTAAGAGGCGCCTTCCAGTATACTCTCATCCCCCTTCTCGCACTAGAATCTCACACTTAGTAGGCATCACCCCTTTGGATACTATGCGCAAATACTAGGAGAACCTGGAGACAAGCCCAGTCCAATCTGTCAGCATCTGGGATCATTCCGATCGCAATCCAAAAATTTCTCGGACTGGACCTGGACTGGACCGGACGGTTCCGGTCTGGACTGATCCATTGCCGGACCGGTGGAATCATTGCAAGGGGCAACCGGCGGGTCAGGAGGAGGACGTCTCTCAAGATGAGAATGTCGCTATCTGGCGGCGTATTTACTAAAGCGATGAGTGGATTGACGCGAAGTCGCGTGTTGAAAGTTACGCGCGAGATTTCATCGTTGGCAAAGCTGACAAGGAAAGGACATGGTATTATGCCAAAGCATCCATCCCATGAAGTGGTCCAGCCACTAACTTCCCCCCTCCGCAGGTTTTTCGACATCATGATGAAATGTCTGATCAATGACAATGTGTCACGAGCGGAGCGTACAGTTTTTGACAACCGACATTGCTATACCACGAGACAAAAGATTGGTCAGTGTACGTCCGAGCTCGTGTGCGATACAATGGCGGCGTTCTTTGCCCAAATACGCGGGTGGCGATACGTTCTTCAAATAACAAGGGTATAATATGGTCGAGTACGTGGGCGGTAACAGCTCGGTCCTCAGTTTCTTTGTTAAACAAGTCCTATTGAGCCGTATTGAAAAGGAGGGCATGAATATGGACGGCATCAAAATCCCTGGCATGAAAAGTGACGGATTTCGCACTCTCCCAAAGGTTCCCAAAAACACAGACGGATCGCCAGTACTCTACATTCCAGATACCTACAACCATAAGGCTATTGATGGCGTCATTATCTCAGCCAATATCGTCAACGACCTGAAGGTCCTAGAGATCATCGCCATACAGATCACAATCAATCAGCACTACAAGGATTCGGAAAAATCATTTTTTGAAGTATAGGATGACTGTCGTCAAGATTCACGGTGGAAGCGATTATGATGACTGGAAAATTACATTCCTCTGAATTGTAGAAGATTTTGAGACTCCTTCTTCGCGAAGATGGAATCGTAGCTACCAACACCCTAAGCATGCGTAGCGGCTGTTATTCGACTCCGAGATACGAGCGAAATGTCTGCAGTGTCAAATATGAGTCTGAAATGGTGGAAAAGAAGCTAAGGCTGGCGAGAGAGAGGGGGAAGAAGAAAATTGCCAATGAACAAGAGAAAAGAAGGTTGGAAAACAGGAAGGCTGGAGGGGAGAAGCTCGAGAAGAGAGCTAACAGTGACGAAGTTGAGACGGAGCCTGAACGTAGGAGGACTAGGCGTGCGAAAGTGGGGACGAAAGCTGGAAAGAGGAAGGCTAGTGGAGAAAAGGCGGAGACGGAGTTTGCCAGAAGAGCTAGTAGCGAAGAAGCGGAGAAAGAGCCTGAAAAAAAAACAGGCATGAAGAAGCCGAGACGAAAGCCGAGACGAAAACAGTTGCATGTATACTTAGAACCTCGGTAGGACTTGCGGAGATTATCACAGGGCGTGGCGATAGGGCATAAGGGATGCCGATAAGGAATAGGACACAGTGGTCCAAAGCTGCCCGGCCTGCACGTGCTTTAAAAAGCCTGAGGTGGCCTACATAAGCCATAATCTGGTTGATGGATGGAATACGATAATGGCAGGTTGAGTTGGATGTGGTGCATATCTCGTACTTTGGAGGCTTTCTTTGTGTAGGCAGCAGAATGCCTTTCGAACAAAATATGCTGTTTACGCTTTCTTCCGCCAAGAAAGCATCCAGGCCGGCCGGAAAAGCCCGCAGGCCTGGCCGCTTAGGAACACTGTGTTACCAGGGGATACTAGGTCCATTAACTCATTATCCACCTATGGCAACGCAATCAATTATAAATTTGCACATATGGTCTCGAGCAGCAGCCATCTTCATGTTTTTAGAGCAGCCTGCGGTTTGATCTAATGAGAACAATAACTTTGCACAAGAGGTCGAATTATCTACCAGACAGAAGTGATTGCCCTTAAAAAGCAAAAGAGCTATCTAAGGAAAAATCTACGCCTTTTGTTACGATTTGGCAGAACCGTGTACGTAGACTTAAGGTACAGGAAAGAGAGAATGAAAAAGACTTGAGATATATATAGGAGGCATTAGCCCCTGCTGAAGTTACCGTGTATCAGATCTGTAACATGTCTCCGGCACATGTACATCTGTAACACCTTCTGTTACGATATGGAAGAGGAGAACCGTCTGCGTATATTCTATGGCAAGAGAAGAGAGAAGGAGAAAGACTCGAGATATATACAGGAGGCATCAAGCCCCTGCAGCAGTGACGTGTATCGGACCTGTAACATTTCTCCGGCATATGTACACCTGTAACACCTTCATACACACGAGGTGGAGAGTGATAGTTCGTGAATGAGTCCAGTGTTCTCAACCGTCCGACATCATATCCGGACGGACGCGACGGCACCGAGGCCGTCCGTCCCGTCCTTACTCAAGACGGACGGAATGACGGCCGTCATCCATCGTCATAGGGCGGTTACTGTATATCTTTACACGTGACATCGTTGGTGCAGCAGGGCTTAATCTTTGGAGCAACGGAGTCTGACATGGTACGGATGGAGCAGATGCTCTCGGATCTTGCATCACAATCAGAGTAGTTATACCGATTTTCATATAAGTTTTGTTATGTACACTAAGATCCATGGATATCGGTGGATGACCACCGGGGACGGCTCTTCTCCGTCCCCGGCCGTCTTATCCGTCCGTCCCCGTCCTGCGTGATCCTGGACGGACGGGACGGTTGAGAACGCTGAATGAGTTTACACTGATATTAGTCGGAACACTAGAAATCACTCTCCAGAACATTCTAGTATCTTTGATAATATTACTAACCACTCTCTAGTCCTTCTAGTAGCATCGATGGCCCTCCTGGCCATTCCAGCAGCTTGTAGGCCTTTCCGGCTAAATCCTGAGTCGAACAGGATCCGGGAGCATGCACTCAAAGGCGAGTCCGCCTGGGAGGAGGTAGTCGAGGGTACTACACGCCATCTCTCTACAGTCGCTACCTACAATTGATATCATACTGTTCATGACTAAATGCCGGGTTCATAGGACTTCATAGTGTCCACGTGCAACATATCTGATGTAGTACCGTCCGAAAAATTGCTTACTATGGGTTGTGCGTAACGTAAGTTCATCTTTGCCGGTGATATAGATGATAGCTTACACTGTGCGATAGCAAATAATGCAGAAATCAACCACTATACCGGTTTGGGGGATACTAATTCTCTACCTTCTAGTTCTTAATCTATGTCCATTGTCTCGCCACATTTTTCTTCCCAACTTTGGCATATTGCAAAGAGAAAGTATGGCTTGCTAACTGCAATAAGCGGCTGAAGTGCCAGTGGTTAACACAGTCTGCCTAGTCTGTCTCATCCAGAAAGTGCTTCATCGGCCATGAACAATCAACGGTACTAGGACGCCATATCTCCGGAGAGTCGATTCTTACAGACTGTTCGTGCCAGTCAACTTTGGCTGTCGTGCCTAAGAAGGCGCAAGAATAATCGGAAATCTTCCGAATCCGTAGTTTTGTTATCGACATTCCCTATTGCAATTAGTTTGCCTTTAGTACTTTCCATTTTCCTGTGTCTCTTAAAATCTCTATATACAGTATCTAAGACTTCATCTCTCGTTTTTCAACTTTGGCTTTCATACTCACGTTCTAACGACTGTATGATAGATCTTTGGTTACTTCGTGCACCCACGCCAGTCATCATTGACTCCCCGATAGCAGTGAATTGGTTGCCGAATTCCGATGTCCATACATTCAAAATGGATGAGTATTTATATTATGTGAGAGTCATCTAGCCAAGAGCTTTGTTTTGTCCTCACAATGGAATATGGAATATGATCAAAAGCTACTACTAAAATTTAGATGAACATGGTGTCGCATTACGCAAGAATGGATTTAATCCCTTTCTATGAGAGTGCAATCTCTCTGATTACCGTTATCTTCGAAAGGCGGAGTAGTGCGGCTTGACTGTAGGATTCCAAAGTCGGGAGACACGGCTGGACTACTGTTGAAAGTAGAGATAGAGAAGCTTGATTGTGTACTATCTAAGAGGGCCACACGGCCATATATATATGGTCATACAAGTGCGAATGCGTACGTACTCATCTATGTATAGATTCTGCTGAATAGACAGCAATCTTCCAGCCTCCCATACGAGCCATCATCTCTAGCCAGACGAAGGCCGAGGCCTATTTATGCAACAACTACGATCCTCTGAGGTTCGAGTGATGGATCGATGATGCATGTTATGGTTTAGCGATCGAGTAGCACCATCTCGATAACATATCGGTGGTGGCACATGGGCTAGGCTATAGGCCGCCACCAGTAAGAAGACCCCAAAGACTACTCCCGCAGTTAGACCCCCTGAAGGGCGACCTTTCCCCGCAGGAAGACAACTCCCGGTTTCTGAGTATCTGCTGCACAATTGAGAGTGGCAGCCGTGCAGATCCCCCAGAACTGTATAGGATTTTCAGTATCTGTCACACCCCTGTTATTGTCGACGGGTGTTGGTGTCGAAGTAGTGGTGATGGTGACTAGGAGGGGCATTTTGGATGCACCGCTCGGTGGCGGTAAGCTTGGTGTCGTCCTCGAAGATGTTGAAGTGGTTTTGGTAGTGGTTTCAGGTGTGTCTACTGTTGAGAAAGTTGAATTTGCGACATCGCAATTGAAGTCGATAACGCATCGGCACTTGTTTTCCTGGTCAGTCTCGCATTGACACCGGCCTTATTGATCTGGACTCGGTTGGCATTGAACAGCATTGATACATATGTTCCCCACTATAATGCATTGATCCGGCGATGTGCCCTACAAATTGGCGGGGTTTTGAACACATAACTCGCTCGTGTCTAGGCACCTCTGTCCGTTGTTTTTGTATGGACAGTTGTTGAGATCTATATTCTTCTTTCTTAAACTTTGACCGGTGCAGAAATATTTCCGGATTCGAACTTACCATTTGCTTGACGTCGATGTTGTGGAGTTCTCATCTCGGTGAATATCACCAGACCTAGGCGGAGAAGAAAGGAGGTTAGTTCCAGTCAAAGACAGGAAGAGGCGCAGTATAGGAGAGGGGGATAATCTGGGAACCAGAAGGATTATAGGAAATTATATCTACACCCTGACATGAGGGTGCGGGGCCAAATCTGTGGTTTTTTTCTTGCGTCAGCCTACCCAATTGTTTGTTTTCTTACTTCAAGCTGGGTTGTTAATTTCCTTCATGTTTTGATAGCTTGAATTTCTTATTGAGCTACTCAAGATATACATTTAATTTGAGCGGTGATGAGCATGTTTCATATGCGACCTTTCTTCGGAAATTATTGTGACTTGCATGGGTGACGGGTCACAAAGCAATGACCCCGAGCGTCGATTGGTCACTCAGATTCGAGCAAATACATATCAGCGGCTGCGCTCAGGGGGCTAGCTAGCCAGACTGCTATTGGAGAGATATGCTGTTCTTCAATATATTCAAACTGTTTCCTAATCGATGATTGTTATACATTCAAGCGGTGGGTATTATGTCCATCGTACTTCTCCTTACCTCCTTCTTCTAATCCCATTACTCACTGCAACATTTATCACTATCCATCCAGCAAATATCAAACAACAGCTAGATATCACCGTTAATTTCAGCACAACATTTTCAAGTAGTCCCAGTGTCGTACGCTTCTCCCATCTCAATTGCTAAATCTGATGCTGCTACAAGGGCGGCATATATGCCAATTGATACACCCTCCTTATTAGGCTTACGAGTCGTATTGGGCAACTGGCCCAGTGTTCCTAAGCGGCCCGGCCTCCATTCTGAAAGCCTGCGCTAAGGGCGGCCCGGCCCGGCCTGGGTCAGAAGCCGCCCGGCCGCCAAGAAAAGCCGCCCGGCCGCCAAGAAAAAGCCCGCAGGCCCGGCCGGAAAAGCCTGCAGGCCCGGTGTGGCGGGAAAATCCGTTTCTCACCACCACCGCCACTCAGCTTGGCAGAGGACTGAGCGATGTCTCGTGTACGGAGATACAGGGATGACGGAAGTGGACTGGGCTACGGGGAGTATATATTTGAGAGACCCCGGTGTAGATAGACGCCATCTCATCTTATTATCATACAACGAAATACAGAATCTATCTTTTCCAAATTTTGATATCACTTGCGTGTTCCGAGATTTCGTGGATCCACACGGCCGGGTAGTATCACATCTTCTCACCCTCTCCCTAGACTCTGCGAGCCAGAACCGCTTTTTCTCAAGAATTCCATTTTGATGCCGAGAGAGGTGCGGTGGAGTGTTGATGACGGGCTCTCTGCTTTCTAGCTCCTCTGTTTCACCACACCGGCCTGCAGATATATCAAAAGCCGGCATCTGCCTGCATAAGTCCGCATAAGCCTGCAATATCGGATATGCCTGCGGATGCCTGCAGCAGCCTGCAGAAGCCTGCATAAGCCTGCATCGGCCTGTGGAAGCCTGCATCGGCTTGTTGAAGACTCCCGAGGCCTGCGAAAGCCTCCAGAAGCCAGCATAAAGCTCTAGTTATCGATTACAATATTAACAGAGCCTTCAGAAGCCTGCAGTGGCTGGTATAGATCTATCAATATCTGAATGGCCTGCAGATTCCTGCAGAAGCTTGCAATAGCCTGCAGAAGTCTGTGAAAGCCTGCAGAAGCCTAACAAAAGGAAATAAATCAACAAATGTAGGCAAAGCCTACAGGCTTCGGGCGGCTTTCATTTTGTATCTCAGAACAGTTTATTCTCTGTTTCCTACATCCAGTCAGTCATTCAGTGGTTAGTCCAATCCAGTCAGTCCATGCCCTGGGTCCATCTACGAGTAACAATCGAATTATATCTTTCCGCAAAGGCCCCAATCCAAACCAATCTGCTCCACAGCAAGATACAACTTCTCTCTTTCACTTTTGGATGGATGACAATGATTGCCATTTGAGCTCAGTCCAAAGTGCCCTTTTGACTTCAACCGTGGGCAGTAACTCAGGAGATGTTGGTGGCGATGAATCCAAACCTTTGAATGCGAATCAGTCAGTTACTAATGAATGAGATTATCAACTAGATTTAGACATGTCTACCCTCAAAATTCCTGCCACCTTTCTTCCTTCCAGGAAACGCCGCACTGGCTATTGTTGGTTCCCTTGCAATGGAATTGAATTTGAAGATTCGAAAGGCATCTCACATTGGAGATGTGCTCGATGCCTTCAAAATAGGGCACCCTCATACACCGGTGGCTCTACTCGCTATATGACTAGGCATCTTGATGTTACACATGGCATCAACAAAGATAATCCCTTTGGGGCAGTTACCATGGCAGCAGCAGAGGGCATGCTGCATACGGCATTTGCAAAAGCAATTCACAAACTTCAGTTCAACAGAGATCTCTTCAAAGCTCTGTTGGTGCAATGGATTGTAACAAACAAAATAAGCTTTCGTACAGTTGAGCAGCGTAAGTTCCACCTTCTTCTGTGTTTCTTGATGGCCTGCGTATGTTAAATCGCATTGTATAATTTTTGTCATTGTCATATCGGCTAAACATGATTCTCAAAACTTGTTCATTTACAGCGATTCCAGATGAACCTCCCGCCAGTGGTGACACCATACGAAATTGGATAATTACACAACATCAACAAAGACAGGTGGAGATTGTGACGCGTTTGCAGGAGACCGATTTCCGAGTCCACTTCAGTTTTGATCTCTGCACATTACCAACCCACCGTGCATTCTTTGGTTTGGTGGGCCATTGGATGAGTGCTACCGGAGATTTGGTCACTGCGCTGTTTGGAATAGAAGGCTTTCGTGGACCTCATCCTGGTGCACATCAAGCCGAGATCATCTGGAAGCTTCTTGAACTGTACGGATTGAGATACAAAGTAGGCTACTGTACCACAGACAATGCAACCAACAATGACACTGCAATGTATGAACTTACAAAGCTAATCAGTAATGGTAACGTAGCCTTCAATCCGGTTTCTGCTCACATGCGGTGTTTTGATCATGTCATCAATCTCGTTGTAATGGCATTTCTCTGGGGTCAGAATGCAGATGCTGTTGTAGAAGAGCTTGGGGCTTCCGACGATGATGTCGATACAATGCAAAAACTACAGCTCTGGCGGAAACGTGGTCCAATTGGATATCTCGACAATATATGCACATGGATTTTACTATCCCCTCAGCGACGTGATCGTTTCACTGAAAAGGCTAAACAGATGGTTCCCGATGCTACTGCATATATCCCACCAATTGGAAGCATAACATGCTGGCATGGTGATGTGGATGCCATTGAATGAGCTTTCATTTTGCAAGCTCCTTTGGATGAATTTGTACTTACTCCGATCTGGGAGGATCAACCAAGAAAGAAACGCAAATCACAAAACACTTCACCAGACGATATGTTGGATCCTGAGCTCATTGTCACGGAAGAATCATCTGAGGATGACTGGGAGGACCTGCAAGTCATTCATGATATACTTATCCCAGTCAAAGTGTGGTCACTTCAGCTTCAAGGGCTCAGTTCACAGAAAAATCATCCAAATGGATTTGTTGCCAATGATATTCCAGCCATGGATAAGCTCCTAACCCATCTAGAAGAAGCAAAGCACAACTACTCAGACGAATGGGTATACAGCAGCCATATCATCCGATCTATTAACATTGCCTGGTCGGTTCTCAATAAGTACTACAGTCTGGTAGATAATCACCCTGCTCTGTATGCGGCAGTGGCACTACATCCGGATATGGAGTTCAAGTACTTTTCGAATGAATGGAGTGAACGTCAAGACTGTATTGAATCAGATAGAAGTCACTGTACCGTGATGCGGGATACCAAGTACCGTGACGTTCCTGGATTGTGTGATGTATCACCATCCCAGTCTACAACTATTGGTGCAATCCCAATGCCTCCACCACCTGAGCCTTCGATTCCACAATGGAGGCGAAAGCAGGCGCGATTGACTATGGAAATTGCAGATATCGACCAAATGCAGCGGTTTCAATCGACACCAGAGGCAGAAGATGTGACAGATGTCATACATTACTGGGCCAAGAGATTGAACTCACCCGAATGGTACCAGCTAGCCCGTCTGGCTCTCACCCTCCATGCCATTCCGGCGATGTCATCTGAAGTAGAAAGAGTAGTCAGTAGTTCCAAGTGATTGATATCTGATGGTCACAATCGTCTGGAGGATGCTGTGATATGTCCAGTTGAATGTTGAAAGTCCTGGGAGCGGGCAGGATTAATTGAGATGAAAGAGATCCGGCAGGTGAAGGAGGTACTGGTTGCTCTGGAAAGACGGAAGGAATCGGTGAGGACTGGAGAGGTGGATATTTGGAGGCTTGGACTACAGTGATGGATGGTGTGGTGGGAAAATCAGTTTTTCACCACCACCGCAACTTTGGCAGGGGGAAGCCGGTGGGGTGGGGTACAGCCATACAGGGATGATGGAGATGGACAGAGCGACAGGCAGGAGCACGGAGATAAAGAGATAACGGAGGTGGACTGGGCTATGGGGAGTATATATTTGAGAGACCCCAGAGCAGATTGAGCTCATCTTATCACATAACGAAAATACACACTCTATCTTTCCCAGTTGTTGATTCCCATGCAAGTTTTCGTAGATCCATGCAATTTGTGTGGATCCTCACTGCCGGGTAGCATCACATCCTGTTCCCATATTCCGTCGCTCCTCGAGCCAGAACTGCTCTTTCTTACGAATTCTGTTTGGCTGGCGCACGAGGAGCGACGGAGTGTTGAAGATGGGCTCGCTGCCTTCCAGCTCGCACCATTTCAACACAACGGATGGCAAGGTTATGAACTTATAATGGACGATGGCTGAGTTTATTTTGGTGGCTTTCTGAGTTTAAGACTTCAGGCAGCTGCAATGGGTGTCATTTAAATAAAATATGTTTATGCTTGTTCGATTGAACTTATACGTTGGCAAATGAAGCCTGCAGGCCCGGCCCGGCCCTCATTTAAAAGCCGCCGCTAAGGGCGGCCCGGCCTGGCCGCTTAGGAACACTGAACTGGCCAGACCTACATCGGAACCACGTGAGCCACAAGTGCCTACAATGGTTGCATATCCATCAGATCCATCATTTCCTGTGCAGTGGGGCTTTACTGCTCTGCAGCAGCGTACGACGTACCCTTGAATTACCTACCACCGGATTAGAGCATCCTGGAACTAGGGCACACAGATGCTTTCGAAGCACCCTATGGAAAAACTTTGAGCGATGTTGTCCATGACTATTTGGAAGGTATATATCGCCATCTAATCAAAGTTCTTGCGGGAGAGGGACTGTCACAGGATAAACTCGATTACCATGTGCTATTTACCGTTCCGGCTCTGTTTCTAGCAGCGCCGTGGAGAATTCTAAGCGCATTGCTATGGGCACAGGGTGGGTGGTCATCACGTCGAGGTGCAACTCACAGAACCAGAGGCAGCAGCGCTGTACACGTTCATGATGCAACTGGATATGGGAAAAGAGACTCAGCTTCAGGTTCGCAAAGCCACAATGTTATAGCAAGAATTCTAACGATAGAGAATTGGTCTAGCGATGTTTTATTGAGTGTGATGCGGGCGGGGGGACAATTGATCTAACTTCATACTCCATCACTCAGTCGCAGCCCTCAGTCAGGATGAAACAAACTGGAGTGGTTCATGGCATGTATATCCTTCGTCCTCTGTGACCATTTGTTAACACTCGATTCTGGGGAGGTATATGGGAGTACACTGGTCGACAAGGCGTTTCAACGATTCTTCCAAGATCTTGCAGGTGAAGGTACTATTAAGTTTCTAGCAAACACTGAGAAGGATATGAAACTGCATGAATTCATCGAAGTGAAAGAGACATTCGATGATGCCTTAATGGAAAGAAAGGGAAATTTCGAGGGCAGCACCCACGGTCATATGGTCTGCATGCAATATTACTTGTGTTTACAGGACTGACTAACCTGGTGTAGAATATCCGCCTTCCACGAGATGGGATGCACTTACCAGGAACGAAGGGCGGGTTTCTTCCAATATCGTGGTGAGTCTTGCATGGTTCTCCTGTGGGACATGATTCGATTCCTGTTGTATCCAGCAATCAAATGAAGCAATTCTTCGAGGATCCAATAAACGGTACCTGCAATCTGGTAAGAGATCATGTCCGTGAATGCTAATCAAAAGAATACCAGGTCACCGTGAGTAGTGTCATCTTCCGTTCATGCTTGCAAGGACTCAGTACTGACCTTATTTCAGGACATATTTCTGGTCTGAGGTTTTGGAGAATCGCCGAACCTTAAAACCCGCCTCACGCAATACATGCGTCAGTTAGGTCTCCATATCCCCATCGCAAAGCCCCCAAATGCGTATGTACTGAGATCATATCCGCTATCCGTTATTGACTGCCGGACCATCGTAGTCAAGAATCTGTTGTTCTCGTCGCCCTCCTCACGCAGCGACAACGTTTGCGTAAAGAGCCAGACACAATCGGTGTTCGACTCTGCAAAACCCATTTTGGCCTTTTTGTGAGAAACCATTTGATCCACCGGTGCATTCTCCGGAAGAGAAGTTAATCCATCCGGTTTGTTTGTTTTGTTTTATTCATACTGTATGCACTCTACTTAGAGTATGACAGGACCTTATACCCCCTCCGCCTCCGGGCGAGCCGGCTAGATGGCGGAGCTCCCCCCCCGCTACCCTGCGTCCCCGCTGACAAATGAAAGTAAAAGTTGAGAATTGAGAGTTGAGAGATATAACAGAACTGAAAAAAAGGAAAAGAAGAAGGAAAGAACGGATATAAACCCCACCGCCGCCGCCCCCCGCACCTGAGTCGGCCTCTGCACCTGCTCCCTACCGTGCCGTCATTCACTTGGGCGGGAACTTCCCGACCTCAGTAGCCGCCAGGAAGTCCATCACCGCCTGGTCGCACTCTCCAATGGAAAACAGCTCAGAGACCTGCACGTGTCGGCATCTGCCCGCTTTCCAGCCCGTCGCCTTTCCCACCGCCTGCCAGAGGGCTTTCTGCTGGTCTCTCCACCGACTGCAGTGGCGGAAGAGGTGCTCCCGCGTCTGGGTCGCTGTCCCTCCACACCACCAGCACTTATCGTCCTCTCGGTGGCCGAACCGTTTTAGATAGACTCCAGTGGGTGCATGCCCGCACTTTAGTCTATAGAACCTAGTAGCCAGTGACTTCACGCTTGTCATCGGAACAGGTCTCTTGGTCCCTGTCTTGCCCTTGAGTCTGTAACTGAAGTGTTTGCTGCACTTGTCGGCCTCCCACTTTGCCTTGGCTGCTGACCTCCCCTCTAATCCATCCGGTCTCAAAGGAGGTGTTGGCCAAGGATCAGATTGAGCGGGTGAAAAAGAAGGTTAGAACCAATGTTCTCAACAGTCCGTACAGACCTAGTCTTCTGTAGGAATCAGTACAGACTAGCCCAACAGCGAGGTCAGACTGAACTGGACCATAAATTGGCACTCTTGCACTGGACCGTACTAGTCGAGACCAGTCCATTTCTGCGGCTGTTACTTATCCAGTTTCGGTATAGCTCCTAGCAGGCGGCCTCCAAAATCGTGATTCATCCCCACTTTTAACCAACGAACATGCACAAATAGACGATCATATCTAGTACAGTATGAGTTTCCAGTCAAAATGGGCAAATTTATCCCATTATCAGCCCGATTCCTGCAAGTTTAAACCTAACCCCGCAACAAAGTCCAGAACCAGTCCAGATGTTGGTATGAGATATGGCCCGGTGGCTGCCTTAGTCCTCGATGCTGGTGGACTCGGGCATGAGGCCGGTGGCTTGCGGCCCCCACAGGCCTCGCCTGCCCCCATACCGAGGAGGAGGCTTAGCCTCGGCACTGATGCTCGGCATCGGGTTCCGGTTGACATACTCGGCTTCGCCGAGTATGGTCATTTCTTTGTATATAAGCCTGCCATTCTCCTTACTTTGGGTCGATAGACAATTGAGCTTTTTTGTTCGTTCTCTTTTGCTCTCAACACCAGAACCAGTCCAAAGTGAGTCTGAACCGGTCTGAACCGGTCTGATGAAATGTTAGACTGATCCGAGCCGGTCTAGAAGACCCCGCACTGAACTGGACTAAACCCGGACTGTTCTAGTCTGGACTAGTCCACCCCCGGACCGTTGAGAACATTGGTTAGAACTGTCTAGTCGTTCCCAATCTAGTCTAGTGAATACTAAAATCTACTGATTTGTAGAGCGACCCTATAACAGATGCTACCGCCGCCACCATCGAACACCAGTTTTCCGTATGTTCAAGACGTCCATCAAGGAAGTGTGGACGGAGACACTAGTACAATCCTCTGCCGACCCACCACCGAGTAAAATGGGGCCAGGTATGTTGTTGATGCCTCACATTCCCTTTTTGACTTCCATAGGAAAGTTTGACACTCCTAGACGTTTAGATCATTTGCGAAATGGACTCTGACTTCTGTAATTGTCTACTAACAGTCTTCCTGAAGAAAAAGAGAAGAACTGAAAAGCTGTTAAGGTTGTGGAACGAGAGCTACTATAAAGCACCATACACCATGACAGTGTTGGCAGGACGGATTTACAGTTTCGAATGTCACTAAATAACGGCCCGACGAATGAGATGCTAGGAGTTAGATGGGAACAACTTGGAGAAGAGTAAGCGGGGGAGCAATTTGTACCGGACGTTGTTTGTTAGTCTTTCTATTAGTGGTTTACGAAGGAGGAGCGAATTGTTATATTGTTCTTAATTTATATGAATTCACCATTAATTAAATTAGTAAGTGGATTTACACACGTAACATGTCCAGTGTTCTGCCCTATCCGAAATTTATCCACAACGGGTTGGGACTGCGCCAAGGCCGTTGCCAATGATCCACTCGTCCAGACTAGAACCGTCTCAGTACAGACCAATAGAGTGCGAAGAAATTTTAGACTAGGACCGAGTTAGTCAAAGATTCTGCCGGACCAGGGCGGGCTTGGTCGAGACTCGTCTTAGGGCTGTTTCAGGGCTAGGGTTATATTTAATCTGGTAACTTGAAAATGGGAGAAATACACTTAATTTCACTGAATATCTTGACAGTTTCTATAGTATAGCTCATGCTGTGAGTTGGGGAGTGTGTTCATGAAAAAGTGGGTATGAAACCTGTCTGTGGTGGTCCTTCTTTGAGAAATCATTACGGAATCTAGACAGAAATTGCGAGTTTACATGGACTGGTCCAGAATCAGGATCATCCAGTGCAAGGCCGGCAGGCTATGACTTAGTGCAGTCTGCCGTCCCGCTGGACTGGATTGTACTGAACCCTACTTCAGAGTGGGATCGTCCGGACTGGTGGAAACATTGGCCGACGGTTTCGCCTTACTCGACGAGGACGGCATGACGTGTGGTGACCGGCCGAAATCCCCTACCACCGGCCAACATTCACTATCCCATCTGGGAAAACGTGACTGTAGGGGAGACACCTGGATGTCTTGGCAGAAAGAAAACGGCACAATAAGTCAACAACAACGAGAGCAATCAAAAAACGGACAGTGGCATTCGACTCATAACGTCGAATTGACCCCGGAACGAGCTTCCTAGCAGCTTCTGGACCGCCGGAGGAGGGCCCGCACAAAAATCCACGCAGTGGAGTGGGTTCGCGTAAAGGGTTGGCAGAAAACACGACTGACGCGACGCATCGGCCAGCGAGCAAGCGACGACGAGGACGAAGAGGCTTCGCTAACAGAAGTGATGACCAAATTCACAGTGAGCAAGAGGAGTGACCTGGACGCGGGAGAAGGGGGAGACGGGAGGAGAGACGCGCCCATGGATATGGCGATGCAGGTGGCGACAGCGGCGACACCTGCGGGCGTAACCATATTTGAGCCAATGGAGAGTAACGAGAATGGAAAACGGAGAAGGAGGAGCGAGGCCCCTGCGGCCCCCACCGACTGGAGGAGCCGCATGGAGAGGACGATACGACAGCAGGCACAAGAGCTAATGCAGCTGCACCGAACAGTTGGACATCTGGCAAACCTGTTGGAAGCCCGGGCAGCCCGCGAGGAGGCACAGTGGCAGGGAATGATGACATCGATGCAGGAGAGAGAGCAGAAGTGGGACGCCCGCCATGAGGACGACAAGCTGCGGGGGGCGGGCATCACGAATATGATCGCAAAGACCACGACCGGGTTACCACAAGATGAGGAAGGGAGAGAGAGAGAGAAAGAAAGACAAATGACTGTGAGGACGGACGGGGGGGGACTAGAGGCCTCGCAACATGCAGATACGATGCGAGAAGAGGAACCAGAGAAGCGCCAGCAGCTGCAGCAGCAACCGAAGCCCAAACTGCAGCTCAAACTTCCGCCTGAACCGCAGCCCACGCCGAAGCCAAAGTGAGCGCCCACACCCGCTAGACGGTGGGAGACCGTCCCACCCCGAGCCAAGTGTCAGAGGGCACCGGTCGGCCCAGGAACCGCCGCGACGGCTGGATCCAGCATGGCGGAGAGACCCCTGATATTAAGAGCAGGCTAGAGCGTACCGCTCTGCAAGAAAATGGACCAGGAAATCCCGTCAGCGATCACCAGAGCGCTCTTCCACCAGAAGGCACCGGCCCACGTTAGGATCATGAACGCCAAAAGGAATGCCAAGGGCGAGATTACTGCAATTACTCACCCGAATGCGACAGCAGAGATGGCTCTGCAGAACCGCAACATCATCATCACCGCAGCGAGGACGGTCGACAAAGCAGTCATGGACGTCGAACAGAATGAGTCCAGGGAAAGGCTAAAGATCCACGCGGGCCCTCTGGTACAGAACATGGGGAAAGGCACGGAAGGCCGGCAGATGATGCGAGAAGAATTCGAAGTGGAGAATGAGGGCTTAGTGATCCCCACCCAAGTGAGGTTGCTGGCGAACCCCAGTACCATCAGGGAGTGGAGGCAGAACGGAGAGATTGCCGCGTCATCGGTAGTTTTCGTCGTGACGGGGAGCAGGCTGGCACAGAGCTTATTCAAGACAGGCATCCAGGCGGCGGGGGTGTGCTACCGAGTCGAAACGGACACGAACGAATGACCTGACAGCAGGTGTGAGCTCTGCTGCGGGTGGGGCCACATTGAGAACAAGTGCGGCAGCAATCCCAAATATGGCTACTGCTCAGGCCATCACCGGACGAGTGACCACAAATGCAATGTGGTGGGATGCACTGCAAAGCAGGGATCACTCTGCGGCCACACGCAGGAGAAGTGCCCTAATTGCAAAGGAAACCATATCGCGTTCATCAGCAGGTGCCTAAAGAAGACCGAAGCCACCGAAGTGGTGTGGCAGATCAGGAAAATAGTGCGAGCATGACGAGCGTCCACTAGTGCAGCTCGGGACATTGCAACGTCAACGGGCGCGAAAAGAGTGGCGCTTGGTTCTAGGCCCCAATGGGTGGCGGATGGAGGGGGAGATGGAGATGAAGAGGAGATGGCGGACGTGGACGAAGATGAGGAGGCAGCGGGGGGGGCAAGAGATATCCCAATGGCCGAAATTGAGATTGCGACCAGGACCGCGACTGACATCGGAACTGAGACCGAAACGGGAGCCCTGGCTCCCAATGATTTGAGTCATCCAGCACAACTGCGCAAGATCATACGAGTGGACGATTGCGGCGCGGGAGATGGGAGTCGAACGCAAGGCGGACGTTGTGCGCTTGCAAGAGCCACCGAGAGAAAGAAGAGGTATTGGGATCAGCCATTCGGTATATGAAATAAGAAAAAGAAACAGAGTTTGGGCAGCGATACGGAGAGGGAGCGGCTTGGTGGTTGATGAGCGGACTTATTTGAGCAGAGTTGCAAACAAAGATGTCATTGCCACCGACATCAGGAGGAGAGTGGAGAGGATAACGAGGATCGTCGACGTTTAGGACCAAAAGAACACGCATTCGGGAGAGAGACTGGCGCGAAAGTTGAACTGGCAGAGAGTCATTCGGCAGGGCGGCACTGTCCTCGCGTGAGACTTCAATGCCCACAGCAAACGATGGGACCCATGATGCCACGTGCAGCGGGATGCTGCTTTCTGGGAAGACATGATTGACGAGAATGGACTGGAGTTTGGAAATGATGGCAGGCCCACCCAGCATTGGACACGAGAGGACCAGGAAGGCGAGTCGGTCATCGACCTGACATTGGCAAACCGACCAACAGTAAAGTGGACCATCCTGGCCGATGACCACACCACCGGATCTGACCATGAGGTTATAGAATGAGAGGTGGGAGTAGACAGGCAGGAGGAGGCGGATCATGAAAGGGTAGTAGGGTGGAATTTGGCTGCAATGATAGAGAAAGCCGTGGAAGCAGCAGGGAAGCTATGGGCCGAACTAGGGAAGGAGAGAGCTCAATTGGATGCAGAGTGCACAGTGGACGAGGTGGAGCAGGAGGCCGCATGGTGTCAGGAAGCAATGAGCAGCGTTCCCGAGGCCACAGCAAAGAAAATCAGGATTTGTGCAAGATCAAAGAGATGGTGGAATGCCGCCATCAAAGAGAGAAGAAGGACGGTAGGGAGAGAGAGAAAGAGAAGACGTCACTCGGAGGAGGCTGCCCGGGCGAAGGCAGAGCTCCAGAAGTGGATCCGGCGGTCCAAGAGAGAAATGTGGAGCCATTACTTGAAATACCTGATGGGAGCCGAGGTGTGGAGAGCGGCACGATACCCTAACCCTCGGGCGGGCATAACCGTGGAGGCCTTAATGGACAGACAGGGCAAGCAAGCAAACACATCATTGGAGAAGGAAGAGATGCTGAGGCATGAATCTTTCCCCCCGAACGATGGCGACCAGTACTACGGAATACCTCCAGCGGGATCCGCACACACACGCGTCACTGAGCAAGCAGTGGTGCGAGCCTTGTATTCTCAGTCAGTCAAGAAGGCACCGGGACCAGACAAGCTGTCTTTTGGCGCCATACGGCTGCTCTGGAAGTGGGACAAAGAGAGGATCGTGAGGCTGAGGAGGGGGGCAATTCGCACGGGAACACACGCAGCGGTATTGAAGCGGGCTAGTGGCGTGGTGATTTGCATGCCTGGCAAAGACGACGATACAAAGCTGAAGGCCTACCTCTCCATATCGCTGCTCAGCTGCATGAGAAAAGTGGTCGAGACAGTAGCCGCGGAGCTGCTGTCAGAAGAGGGCGCAAGGTGAGGGCTACTGAGCGAGGGACGATTCGGAAGCAGGAAAGGACGGTCAGCCATCGATGCAGTGGTGATCATGGTCGACAGAGCTCACGCAGCTTGGACAAACGGCCACATAACAGGCGTGCTTCTCATGGACATCAAGGCAGCCTTCCCGAGCGTGGCAAAAGGGAGAATAATCAACTTGATGAAGGTCTGGCAAATCGACGGAGACCATATACGATGGACGGAGAGCTTCCTGTCGGAAAGCACGGTGGAGATGGTAATCGAGGGTAATGCCATGGAAAGACACCCACTGGAGGCAGGGGTGCCACAAGGCTCACCTGTGTCACCGATCCTCTGTGGGATCTACACCTCAGGACTAAACAAGTGGGTCGAAGAGTATGTATCAGAAGCCGAGGGGCTATCCTTTGTAGACGACCTCGGCTGGGTGGTGACCAGGAGCGATGTCAACCATGTCGTCTCGATACTTGAGAGATGCGCAGCGAAGAGCATTGAGTGGGCAAGTACATGAGGGCTACAGCTCGACGCTGCAAAGACGGAGGCGGCCCTATTCCCGGCCAGACGAGGCCACCAGAAACACCTCCGGCCAAAACTGACAGCAAAGATATGAGTCGGAAACGAGTCCGTACAGTTCAACGCACAGGCGACGCGCTGGCTGGGCGTGTGGATGGACGCACATCTGACGTTCAAGGAGCACCACAACCGATGCATGAATAAAGCCAGGGCAGCAGAAGCTAGGCTCCGAACCCTGATCAAGACATACGGCGTTGTCCCTGAGTGCGTATGGGCAGTCCAAATTGCGTGCGTCCAAGCGGTCGCACTATATGGTAGCGAGCTCTGGTGGGATCCCAGGGGAGTAGGCAGACGAGACGACCTCCAACTCCTCCTCAATTGACAAGCCAGATCCATCCTGGGCGGGCTGCCCACGACTCCGCTGGGTGCACTAATGAGAGAGTCAGGGCTTACACCGCCGCCAGTAATCTTGGACTCCAGAAAACAGCGATTCACAGCGAGAATAGAAAACGCATGCAGTAGCAAACTGAAGGAGCTACACAAAAACCCTTCTTCCGGAGCACCGATATGCAGAGCAGTCAGGAAAGAGCATGAGCATGGCCGGACAACTGAAGGCATGAACTGGCCGGGCCCGTGCGAAGTGCTAGCGGTCAGGACCACCATACTGGACGACCCCACTGCAGCCAAAAGCGCCGCGCAGCGCTGGGCAAGAGAGAAAGAAGCCAAAGTCGGAGCAGGGGTCTGGATGAGGTGGACAGATGGATCATGCTCAGACAACGGCCGAGTGGGAGCCGCAGCAGTGTGTAGAAATGGAAATAAATGAAGGTCCCGCCGCGGCTTTCTGGGCACCGGACGGATGGAGGTCTTTGACGCCGAACTGTGAGTGATCGGATTCGGGCTTGACGTGGCGATCGAGAAGAGAGTAACATTGCAGATGCGTGGAGTGAAGACAGTGGCAGTCTTGAGCGACTGGCAGGCTGCAATCTGAAGAGCGGCACACCTGGAGCCAGGCCCAGGGCAGCGACTGGCAAGGCGGATCAACAAGAGGGCGCGGAGCCTCCTTGGCCACGGCATCGCAACTGAGATCCACTGGGTCCCGGGGCACTCCAGCATCCAGGGAAACGAAGACGCAGACAGTCAGGCGAACTTGGCCCGCGACTCAAGCGGAAACACAATGATAGAGCCGATATACACCTCGGCCTCGAATAGGGCTAGACGAATCTCCGAGGGAAGATCGGCAGCTAAGGCGGAGTGGGAGGCCGACAAGTGCAGCAAGCACTTCCGCTACAGACTCAACAGCAAGGCGGGGACCACGAGACCTATCGCGATGAGAAGCGTAAAGCTGCTGGCTGCCAGGTTCTACTGATTGAAGTCCGGGCATGCGCCCAAGGGGGTCTACCTAAAACAGTTCGGCCACCGAGATGACAGCAAATGCTGGTGGTGTGGAGGGACAGTGTCCCAGACCCGGGAGCACCTCTTCAGCCACTGCAGCCGGTGGAGAGTCCACCAGAGAGAACTATGCAAGGTGGTGAGAAAGGCGATGGGCTGGAGAGCGGGCACATGCCGGCACGTGCAGATCTCTGAGCTCGTTTCCATAGAAGTGTGCGACCAAGCGGTGATGGACTTCCTAGCGGCCACTGAGTTTGGGAAGTTTCCGCCCAGTTGAAGTAGCGGGATGGAGCGGGCTCAGGGCTTGGGGCTCAGGGGCGGCATTGGAGCCAGCGGGGCTATACTATTCCTTCTTTCTTTCTTTCTTTCTCTCTTTTCGTCTTGCTTTTTGTCTTTCTCTTATCTTTCATTTGTCAGCGGGGACGAAGGGTAGCGGGGGGGGATCTCCGCCATCTAGCCGGCTCGCCCGGAGGCGGAGGCGATATCAGGGTCCTGTCATACTCTAATTAGAGTCAATACAGTATGATTAAACAACAAACAACAACATTTACTATCCCCTACCGACATCAAACATTTAGTTGTTCTATATAGCTAGAAATAATAACCAATGGTAATGAATAGAGCTTGTAGTGCATAGGGTGGAAAATCTGAGGTTTGTTCTCAAGCGGCTAAACGGGCGCGGTTTGACCAAAGCCGCTCCGGAGTGTATAATTTGGTTCGAGTGCCGGGCCCATTTATGAATGGCCGGCTTATTGGGTCTCAGCTTACAGTGTTTATAGACACCACCCGGTACCGGTATAGGAGGGTTAAGCCAGGCCGGTTTACGATGCCGGCTAGGTCTCACCATGGATACTGTTTGCACCTGAGTGTGACTAGATTATACTTCTACAAACCATCTAAATACCTGGAGGCACCGCTACTATTGACAAATTCCGCTGGCGCTTATAAATATTTACTGGCACTTATAAATACCTACAGACACTGTCAGCATTCAAGGGTGTCTACATGCTATGAACAACGGCTAGCTTTGACGCATATCGCCGGCTTTTGATATTGAAGCCTTGCACTGCCGACTTTTGGAGCGCCTGCCGGATTATCCCATTTGTGGCTGGTAAATCGCTGAGAGGTCGACTAGACCTTATGGGAATACTACTTGGTATGATTCACACATTTTTACTACCTGTGAATTTTCCCATCAATTAATATCTGTTGGGGCACTGCCGGGACGACCGTGGACGGCACTGCAGGGTCTCCCCGATGTCCGGGAAAGACTGCCCGGGACCGCACTATAATTCCAGGGCTGAGAATTCTAGGCCACCTGGGACTAAAGCAAACTTTTCTTGGAATATTGGTCTATAGGACCCTGCGGTATTGGGGCAACAGCATACACAACCATATAAGTGATATTTGAGGGCTGGATATCACTCCATTGTATAGTTTACTGCTCCTGGGAATGCCCAAACAGACCTACTATGCATAGCATATATGTTATTTTGCCTACCCTATCCCGATTTGTTTCCAACCTTTAGGCATACTATGACTAGTTCAATCTACCACCGGAAATACGACGAGATTTAAGGATCACCACCGGCACCTGTACCAAATGCAAGGCTTACGGCGGTGTGATTCCTAGTTCTTATAGGCGCCAGTCCTTTATAGGTACCTATACAGGGACCTAGGGTAACAGAATAAGTCTTCGATGGACTAGGCTACCCAAATGACGTTCGGGATGGGACGGCGATGTCGGACCTGTAAGATTGCACTCCCCCGGACAGTTGTCATCGCTAGTCACCTTCAACGAATCATACTAACCTTCTCCACACGTATGAACTTATCCTTTGTAAGAAAGGGAATGTCCCAGTTATCCCGCAATGACTATAAACTGGCACATTCTGACCCCCAAATATGGTCACCTTCGTTGGCAAAGGGCTATCGCTAGTGTCTTCCTCCACTGATTCCACTCTTCACCTAGTTGTTGTCTAACCTTGAACTTACGGTGAAGCTGGCTCAATCTCTCCTGACTACAGCACTAAAGGAGACGGTAAGTGTGGGGGTTGCGGGATTGGCTGTATGCACATCAGCTTCTGTATGCATCCTTGAACATTCCGATCCCGAGCTTGGCATTTCCCCGAGGCCGGCCAAATCCCGGAATTACCGTCTAGGCATAAACGTGGACGGGAAACCCGTCGCGTGTCCATCCTGTGGCTACATTATTTTGAAGTCTTAGTGGTAACATATGACTTCCCGTTAGAGATATTGATTTAGTGTATTAGATTACCCACATGAATTCGGTTGATTGCTCAATCAAAGATGGGAAGTTATCTGCAAGAATTATTGATTGAATTTAAAGGGTATCGAGTAAGCTTGAACACCACTAAATGCATTTGGTCTCTCCAAGCGAGTTACCGAAATTCCATCTTGAAACTGAATGGCCACCCTATCACCAGGGCTATGCACGATGACGTTGCTTTCGTTCGTGTAACACTCCGACTTCCAAGATCACAGCTTTATCTTCTGTGTTAATCTTGATGTGCGTACGTTGCAGATGAAGACTGATCGGAAATCTTACAGTGACTCTTACAATGATGAGTATATAACTGGCTGTAAAGACACAAAGTCTAGCGTTAGGGTGTGGCATCATGATATCTCACTCATCAATGTCCGGAAGCATTTGTTGCATGTGCACCTGCATCGTGAGCCTCACTGCTCAGGTCCGTTTGATATGCAGTTGGTGCATTAAGATATGCCTCAGGAGAGCGGCTCATATCAATGCAGAGCGGCTCATATCAGTGCAAATGGATATGCAAACGGATATAGATATGGATATTGGTGTCCAGACTGTAAGTATATGGGCCTTCGGCCCTCGAGAGATCAAGTCAATCAACAAGTCTTTCAAGCATCCAAAGTAACAGCATTGCAGCGCGAATTAGGAGCATCATCTGCTGATGTGAGTTCAGTCTCTGTGGTGGTTTGGTCAGGTGGGGTGAATGGCATAGTCATGAGGAGCAGGCAAATATGGGAGGGCTATTAATTCCCCCACATTCCTATTAGCTTTCTTCACATTACCAAATTACCGATACCTTATATACTGACAACAGGTAGCAGATAAATTATCACTTCCACTCGTTTGCTTGCGAATATTCCATGCAGTTGTGACACAAGCCATATGTGTGGCTGCCGCGCTGGCCGTATGTAATATCGGTGCACACGGATTTTTCCGGCACATAATAACCAAATGAATCTGCATAATCAAAGTCGGGATCTTAAACCTAGTCGATCATCTCCTTATTTCACCCACCACAACCAACCAGCCGCAATACCCCCAGCAGTCATAATCCACCCCACTATCGTAAAAGTAGCAGCGGCACACGTCATGCCGATACTCTGCAAAATGGCGAAAATACTACCAGAGACGACGAAGCCAACTGACGCGTGCCAGGCCGCAGCGGTTGACCCTACAAATTCATTAGTCCATTGAAATTAAAATACTAGTAGATTCGTTAACCGACGCACCAGCAATGATTCCCAGAGGTCCAAATCCCAGCCAAGCAAGCGGATTACACAAGCAGATGATACCGACAACCATGAGAGCACCAGCGAGGAGGAGTGGCATGTTGCAAGTGTTGGAAATGGTAGCGGGCGCTATGAGAAAGTCTGAAGCGATATCATTCCCTCTAGCTTAGCGGTCTCTCTATATACAGAATGACAAGGCCAAATTAGCCGCTCCACCATCGGGCGGACTCGAGTGCGGGGTTGAGCAGATTTCCAACTGCAAGACGAGATCAAGATGTTGTGGGAAATGTACTTGTCAGTGCTGTCATGACGGCAAGTGTTGCAAGCGGGGAGGAGAGGAGTGGCTAAAATACATTCTTGCATCGTGGTGCGAGAATGTTGACTTCCCAATAATCGCTGGATGATATCACTTTCTCGATAACTGCTCCCTTGCTTGCACTGCAGAGTCCGCATGATGTGCAATCCACCGTGCATATGACAATATAACCCCGATTCCCTTTTACACCTAGGTGCAGGGATGGAAAAAGTCCGTCCCATCCGTCCGAAGGCTCGCCCAGCCCGGATTTCCAATATCCAGGCGCCTTCACCTTGGACTGGGGGTTCCAGACTTCTGAAATGTAAAACTGTCAACCTAAAGGGCCCTGCAGGCTATCGCGTGATCAAGAGTGATGGAATGGTGATCAAGAGTGATGAAGTGATGAATTGATGACCGAGTGATGACCATAAAACAACCAAACAATTATGCGCTATCTCCGTAAGCCAAAATACAGTAGATTAATGATAGCTTTAATGAGAAGTCATGTCCGAGGTAATGACTCACGCATAGACTATTGAATGCCGTCAATCATTACCATTGCTTTTGTTATTCACAATATTTGAACACAACTGAGATGCGAAGAAGCCCAAAGAAATCATATATCTGATAAGTAATCGGTGTAACCTGTTAATACCCGATTTAATTCCCATTTGTGAAAGTTATGCTATAAAAGTATTCACCACCAGAGGGGTGTCCTGGATCAATTGGCATGAAAGGGCTATCCCGTATCCAACAAGGTTGTGCTGCCCAATATTCATAAAGTTGGCATGAATACTATGGGGGATATTTCCATTCCAAGACCAGCCGAACCCCGATGACATGGGGTAGTTCTCGTCTTGGCATAAGTAGGGGACGAGATTCGGAAACGAACGGCAGCGTCTCCGAGTTAGGGCTGGCATGTGGCAGTTATGCAATGTAACTCCACTTATTCTATTCTTTAAGCAGTTGTCGTCTAGCCTTGCTTCCGTCAAGAGGCTGGTGCAATCTTCCCCTGCTACAGCCCAACTGGGGCGGTAAATGTCGATGTTTCCGAATTGGAAATGTGCACATTAGATTCTGTAAGCAACCCTGAATATCCCATCTCGAGCTTGGGGCTGCCGAATCCCGGAATTACCGTCTTGGCATGAACACAGATGTCCCGTAAATCAGGCCGCATGAATGTCCCAGTAGTAAACTAATTATCTTTTTGGGTAATAGAATCCAGAACATATCGCCTCACCTCAGGGATACTGACATTGTGATTTAGTTTACTCACTTGAACTCGGTTAATGGTGGCGAGTAAAATATAAGAAGTTATCTGTTAGTATCTTAATTGAAATTAAAAGGTATCTAGTAAGCTTGAAACTACCAACTCAATTTCGTCTCTCCATGATAGCTGTTGCAATACCATCTTGAAACTGAGCGATTACCACGCTGATTACTATTGCTATGTTAAATTCTGATGCCCTCATTCGTCTAACACTTGTTTTCCAAGGTCACACACCATTATCTGGGGTGTCGATCTCGAAATGCGCTCGTTGCATTTGATAATTGTCCCACAATCTTATCCTGCCGATTATATCACGGGCTGTCAAGAAAAAATATCCAGCTAGCGTGCAACGTCATGATACCTCACCCATCGAATATCGGGAAGCATTGCAACTCGAACTAAGAGTATCTTCGCCTGGTGTAAGTTCCACTCCTGCGATAGTTTCGTACATCGAGGGGAAAACGAACGGAAGTGTCCCCAAGGTACAGAGGAAATTGGGAATTTATTCAGTACCCCACGTTCAGGTAAACTTAAGATGCGACGAAAGCAACAAGGTATGGTTCAGGAGGCCTCAAACCGGTTGCCGTAATCAGCGACCATTTCTGAGGCTCTATTTCTCCACCACACAACGTCAAAAAATACTTTGGCACTTTTAGATGACTATAGAAGGTTCTCTGTTACCATACTGAGCCTAAATATTTATATTGATTAGGTTTTGAAGAATAAGCGTCTGGAAAGCGGGCATTTCGCTGTCGCAGGGGTTAATCTATTGCTCAAACGGGTAGTATTACCCCTGCACCATCTATTTTATAACCCAATCGGGTAATTATTTGGGGCTAAAAGTACGAAAATTTCACATTTTTGCGGTACATAATAACCAAATGAAAAAGTGTACATGATCAAAATCGTGGTCTTGGAAAAAGTCCCCTTATATCACCAAACAGAACAAACCAACCACAGCACCCCCGATAGCCATAATCCACCCTATTACCGTAAAAGCGACAGCTGCGAATGTCATGCCAATACTCTGCAAAATGGCGAAAACACTGCCAGAGACAACCAAACCAATTGACACTTGCCAGGCCGCGGCAATAGATCCTACTCATTAGAATATTTGATCAGCCCACTGAAACGAAAATACTTGTCGATTTGTTAACGCACCACTAATGATTCCAATGGGCCCAAATCCCAGCCAAGCAAGCGGGTTACACATGCAGATGATACCGGCAACTACCAGAACAATGGCAGAGAGGACACCCATGTTGCAAGCCGAGATGTTGTGTTGAATGTGCTTGTGTGCTTGTCAGTGATGCGAAGGATGACTACGAGTGCTGACGGGGGGAGCAATGTAATAAGTGTTTTGTAGCTCGGGGCGAGTTAGTTTTAGCTTGAGTACCAGCCCCCGTTCCTGAGGCTGGGCATGCGCACTAACAGATTTTTACCTTGCTAGATGAAATCGCCTTCCTGATAACCGCTCCCCGGTTTGCCCTGCGGCAGTGCAGCCACCCACGCACATGGCGGTACAACCCAAAATGGCTCTTACACCCGGCTGCCAGCCACTAACGGCTCTGAGTATTACGCAGATTGCACCACATGCTGTTTAGGGCTGCCGGTACTCTCGCCGGTTGCTAGAGAGAACATATTTTCCGAGACATCAGATGAAATTACTGAGGCGCAATTTCCATCTTTTTCGCAAAAAGTCTCAGCAGCTACAGTGATTCAACAACTCCGAAATCTCAACCTCAAATCTATTCGTAGGCGCCTTGGATCTTACATCTTCAGGTTGCAAATAAACTAATCCTTTGTAATTTCCTTGCGGTTCATGACGTACACCTGCTGTAGTTGACTCATACCTGGCGAGATGGTGAAGGAGGCATTCATCGCTTGCCACGTTTATGGTGTGGGTGAGTTGATGTTGGGCGCGACTTACGCGTGATGACTTGGCGCAGCACTCGTTCGGAGTGGTAACACAATGATACAATTTCCTTGTAGAATCTTTCCCAGGACAATGTGTGTATTTGGATCCTAGATTTTGGGTGTGGTTTGATTTTTCTTCATAACTGGATGAGCTACCAGTGTGCCATGCGCATGGGTACTTGGTAATTTAGCAGTTGTTGCAAGCAACCGGCTAAACCCGAAGTCGAGGCCTCAGCATTACCATCAACAAGCGCTAACGTTGCACTGTTAATTGCCGCGACAGCCTCTCTTCCAAGGTTCAATCGCGCCGGGGTGCCTAGCGTCACTGCCTTCAGGTAATGTTTGTTTTATGTAGTGTACGCCTCGCGTTGGGGGCCAATACTTGTGTTGAAGTGTGTTAGTCTGTCTAATTTGGAGTCTAGTGTGAGCAACATGTGGATGGCTTAGATATGCACTCGATTCTCCGTTGTACTTTTCGCAATGGTAATCAGCGCATGTAATGAGAAATCATGATGCCGCCCCTTAACCCTGCATCGCAGTGCAGCCCAAGTTCCGTCTTAGACGCAAAGTGTTAATCTAATAGCCCATATAGTAGGAGCCTTGGGTTGAATTAAAACCTGGTCAAAGACATACGAGCTGCAGTGTATGGTCTTGTAGCCTGCCGTTCACTTCACCACTGGACATCTTTATCACGTTGGATCTGGGAGAATGTAACGATGCCAGAGGTACGAGTCAGCACAATGCCGTATTGATTTCAGCGGCTGAACGTACAAATGACAGCTGATACAGAACTACTCGGGGTCCTGACAATTGAGGGGAGGTAAGAGCTCGTTCGATACGATAACCGCATGTGTGTATTACGACTATCAAACTTCATCGAATTCGCAACTATGAACATACGTCATGAGTTCGAGGCTATTAGTCTCATCCTCCCAGTCTTCGTGACTCAAAATGTCCGCTGCTGTTGCCAAACCGAAATCTCCTTCCATACTGCAGCCTGGTATCCTGCAGAATAGCATCCAGAGACTGCACAACAGTAGAGCACAGATTGGTAAATACACTTTAATCATTCCTTTACCGCAACTATACTATGTACATATGGAACACATATCCATACGAACTCAGAAGGTGTGATGGTCATGTTCATCCGGTGCAACACTTTTTCGCTCTTTCCTGGATGGCTTTGGATTTCTTACCTACCTACTGTATCATTCTTTATTCATATCTTTCCTGTGGCTTCCTATGTTTCCATCTTGGAGTTTCCATGAAACTGCTGGCAGCGTTCATGGGTGCCAGCTTGTTCTCTCAAGATGATTATTTCCAGCCGACGCTGATTCTGAGAATACAATGGAAGAGCAGTTAATATAACCCATCTAGAAAAGCACTCACTGCAAATGATACAAAGCCAATTCAAAGTACAAAATAATCCTGAATGAAATTTCTCACCTAATCTTCAAAAAAATCCCTAAGCTACTTGTCGGTTCAACAAGTTATCGGACATGTACTAACTCTAACCCCTGGGCGGGACCTCCATTGATTTCTGTGTTTGAACACAGCTTCACCTCCCACTGGGCCATCGTCTGAGCGCAATACATCTGTCCACCACATCCAGACTCCTGCTCCAACTTTGACTTCTTTCGCTCTTGCCCAGCGCTGCGCAGTGCCCTTGGCTGTGGTGGTGACATCCAGTATCGTAGTTCTGACCACTGATTGTTCCCCCTGGGGAGGCTAATGCATGCCTCCAGTTGTCTGGCCATGCTCATTCTCCACCATGATTGCTTTGCATATTGGTACCCTGGAAGAGGGGTTTTGGTGTAGCTCCTTCAGCTTCCTACAGCATGTATTTGCTAGTCTCGCTGCAAATCGCTGTTGTCTGGCACTGAAGAGTACCAGCGCTGCTGTCAGCCCTTACTGTCTCATCTGTGTGCCCCGCGGGGATGTCAGCAGTGCACACAGAATGGACCTGGCTTGTTGATTGAGGAGGAGTTGGAGGTCGTCTCGCCTACCTACTTCTCTCGGATCCTACCAGAGCTCGCTCCAATATAGTGCGACTACTTGCATGCACACCAATTGGACGGTCCTTAAGCTCTGTGGTACAATGCTGGATGTCCTGGTAACGGTTCAGAGTCTTGCCTCTACCGCTGTGGTGTTCTCCATGCATGGGTAGTGCTGCACCCTAAATGTCATGTGTGCGTTCATCCACATATCCAGCCAGTGTTTTGCCTGTGTGTTGAATCATATAATCCCATTTCGGACAGTTATCTTCACTGTCAGTTTCGGCCGGAGGAGTTTCCTGTGGCCTTGTCTGGGTGTGAATAATGCCGCCTCTGTTTCTGAAGTGCCCAACTGTAACCCTTGTATACTTGCCCACTCAATGCTCTGTGCTGCGCATCTCTCCAGTATCGTGCCCACGGGGTTGACATTACATCTGATCACCACCCAGCCGAGGTTGTAAACAAATGATAGCACTTCGGCTACTGATATGTACTCTTCGACCCATTGGATTAGTCCGGAGGTGTAGATTGCATTCAGGATTGTTGACACAGGTGAGCCCTGTGGGACCGCGGCTTCCACTGGGTGTCTTTGTATGTTGTTGCCCTCAATTATCATCTCCACAGTTCTTTCCAAGATGGAGCTCTCTGTCCATCATATAAGGTCTCCATCCATTTGCCTGACCTTGATTAAGTTGACTAGTCTTTCTTTCGCTACGCTGGGGAAAGCTGCTTTGATGTCCATGAGAAGCACGCCTGTTATGTGGCCGTTTTCCCAGGTTGCAGGAGGTCTTTCGACCATGATTGCTGCTGCATCGATGGCTGACTGACCTCATCAGCTTCCTAATTGACCGTCGCTCAGTAACCTACTGGTTTCAGCTTCTTCTGACCGCAACTCAGTTACTACCTTGTCGACCACTTTTCCCATGCAGCACAAAAGCAATATGGAGCGATTCGCCTGCAGTTGAGTGTAGTCGTCTGTGCCAGCCATGGACATCAGCACACCGCTAGCCCGCCTCCATACCGCTGGGTGTTTTCATGTGAGAATAGCCGCCTTTTTCAGCCCCACGACCATCTCTTTGTCCCACTTCCAGAACAGCCGTACGGCTGCGAAAGTCAGCTTGTCCGGCTGCTGTGCATTTTTGACTGAGTGAGAAAATCGAGCTTGTTCAACTTTTTGCTCTGGGATGCATGTGAGTGCACTTCCTGCCGGAGGCAGTTCGTAGTACTGGTCATTGCCATCTGGTTGAAAGACTCGTGCCTCAGCATCTGCTTCTTCTCCAATCATGTGTTTGCTTACATGTCATCTCTGTCTTTGAGGGCTCAATGGTCGTGCCCAGCCGAGGGTCCGCATATGGTGCTGCTCTGCATCCCTCGGCCCCCGTCAGGTTTTGCAAGTACTCGCACCACATTTTACTTGTGGACTGTCTAATCAACTGCTGGAGTTCTGCCTTCACCCTTGTGGCCTCTGCAGTATTCCGTCACCTCCTCATGTCTCTTGCGACCGCCAACCTTCTTTTCTCGATGTCTGCGATCCACCACCTCTTTGATTTGGTGCAGGACCTGATTATCTTTGTCGTGGTGTCGAGAACGTTGCCCATTGCTTCCTGACACCATGCGCCCTTATGCTCCACCTCGTCTGCTGTGCACTCTGCACCCAGGTGAGCTCTCTCTTTCGCTAGATCCATCCATAGCTTCACCGGGAAAAATGACGTTACGTGACGCGTAACTCATAGAGAAGCTGTTCTGGGACGGTAATCCATAGCATATTTGACGCGTGGCACTATGACGTTCTATGGACTTGCGCGTTGACTAGATTACTATGATACCCATGCGATTATGTGCGCTTGATACTATACGTCATGCTGCATTCAACAAAACTGTCAAATGCACTTCATTGCACGCTGGCAACTAAGCTCTCAAGACGCTCTCAAGCACACTCCTGAGCACCCTCTCAAGTACACTCCCAGCCTGTTTGACTATACTCTCCCAATTAAGCTCTCAAGACGCTCTTAAGCACACTCCCAAGCACGCTCTCAAGTACACTCCCAATTGCTCTCGATGACACTCCCATCCTGCTTGAATATACGCTCACAAGTAAGCTCTCAAGACGCTCCGAAGTACATTCGGAGTACGCTCCCAAGTACATCTCCGAGTATGCTCCCAAGTACACCTCCGAGTGCATTCTCAAGTACACTCCCAGGCATGCTCTCAAGGACGCTCCCAATTTCACTCGATGGCACACTCCCAGCCTGCTTGACTGTACGCTCTTAATTGCTCTCGATGGTACACTCCCAGCCTGCTTGACTGTACGCTCGCAAGTAAGCTCTCAAGACACACCCAAGTACACCAAGTACGTGCTCAAGTACACTCCCGGGCATGCTCTCAAGGACGCTCCCAATCGCACTCGATGGCACACTCCCAGCCTGGTTGACTGTACGCTCCCAAGTATGCTCTCAAGACGCTCTGAAGCACACTCCCGAGAACGCTCCCAAGTACACTCCCAATTGCACTCGATCACACTCCCAGCCTACTTGGCTCTATGCTCCCAAGTACACTCTCAAGCGGCAAGATCCTCCCAAACTCACTTGACTATATGCTCCCATATATACTTCTGCGTGCTCGATCCAGAGATTTGCTGAGTTGCAGATGCCAGATACCGGGAGGCGTGAAGCTGGTGGCATATGGTGGGCAGTGTTTGGCGGGCGGTGGGCAGAGTGCGGTGTGTGGCTTGTGGCAGGTCACAGGCAGCGTATGTTGGCCGAAATCATGACGTCGGTCGATATGGTATTCTGAACCTTATCATTAGCGCGGCCACCTTGACAAGATCTCACGATGCCTCGAGGTCATGGTGTTGAACATTGCAGCCTTAGATTCTGCAGGAAGGGTAGGCAATTGGATCTTGGGGAGTGCAGGTGTCCGACTCAGAATTTCCAGTGGAATCTAGTGCCTGCTTCCCATCGATTGTAGGCATATTTCTGCACATTCGGTCCGGGACTGATGGTGATGGTGATGGCGATGGCGATGGCGATGGTGATGGCGATGGCGATGTTGATGGTCACGTTGGTGATGGTGAGGATAGTACCAGAAGGACTTAGGCAAGTAGGTTGGCTACGTCAACATCAGCATCAATCCGTCCACAGACTTAGAGCCCTCTGCTAGCCAAAGCTTCCACAGACCTAGAGCCTTCTATTAGCCAAAGCTTCCACAAACTCTGAGTTTGCCATCGGCCAAAAGCTTCCAGTGGGAAAATTTACTCCTCCCGAAGCGCGGCTCTCTCAAGCAGGCTCTCAAGCAGGCTCTAGAGCAGGCTTTCAATCGCCAGCGGGCTCTGATGCACACTCGCAGCGATAGTGTGTACAGTACCGGTACAACAGCAGGCAGTAAAGACAAGTATAGGTCCATCTCTGGCCGGCAGCCTTATATAGTTCCATAGGCTCACGCGCACATCTCTATGAATCGACTATAGATGACTATAGGCTGAGCGTCGCGCAAGGGTCCACGGGAAGCTTGCTATGAGCTGCGCGTATGCGCGTGTGCGCGTAGCGCAGTCTATAGTCGATTTGCACTTTTGCCGATGTTATCCGCTGCCTCCGCGTCCTCCTCCGTCATTGCAGCTCAGTTCCACCCTACTACCCTTTCATAGTCCCCCTCCTCCTGCCTGTCTGCTTCCACATCGCATTCTATAACGTCGTGGTGGGATCCTGTGGCGTGGTTGTCAGCAAATAAATACCACTTTGTTATTGGTCGAATTGCCAGCGTCAGGTCGATGACCAAAGTCGCCTTCATGTTCTTCTCTTGTCCAGTGGTGGGTGGCTTTACCATCATTTCCGATTCCATGTCCATTGTCATCAATCCCGTTTTCCCAGAATGCAGCATTCCACTGCACTTTCCATCTTGGGTCCCATCGTGTGCTATCAGGGTTGAAGTCTCCAGTGAGGGCAGTGCCACCCTGCAGAATAACTGTCTGCCAGTTTAAAATTCGAGCTGGTATCTCTCCAGATTACGTGTCTCTTCGATTGAAAATATTGACATTCATCGTTATCGTCTCCCCTCCCCTCATGACATCAGCAACCAGGACATCGTCGTTAGCACCTCAGATTGAATCTGTCCGCTCACCAACCCCCACGCCGCTCACTCTCTGTATCGCCATTGAGGTTCTTTGTGTTTCTCTCATTTCGTATGCGAAATGGCAGATCCCAATACCTCCAGTTTCTCTCGGTGGCTCTTGCAAGAACACTAGGTACGGACCACTTTCGACCCCAGTCCGGTGCCCTGCAATGATCCACTTGTATGACCTTGCGCAGTTGTGCTGGATCACTCTAATCAGTGGTCGTCAGCGCTCCTACTTCACTTTCAGGTGCGGTGGTATTCACAATCTCGGTTCCGATCTCCGTCATCATGATGTCTCTTGCCTCCCCCCTTGCCTTCTCTTCCTCCACATCTGCCATCTCCTCTTATTCGCGTCCCCTACCTGCTGCCACTCCTGCTCTGGGGGTAGGACCACGCACCACATTGTATGTCCCCGTTGCCATGTGAACAGATGCACTCTTGGTGGCCAGTCCTGCAGTTGGCATCTCTCTGCTCTGCCGCACTGCTTTTGTGGCTGTGCTCATCTTCGCACATGTGCTGCCAAACACAATCTGATTACCTTCGCAGTTGGGGCACTTCTCCAGTGTGTGGCTGCGGAGTGATCTCTTCTTTGCCGTACACCCCACTACATTGCATCTGTGGTCCCTCATCTGGTCATTCCCTGAGCAGTACCCACACTTTGGCTTGTTGCCGCACTTGTTTTTTATGTGGCCCAATCCACAACAGAGCTGACACCTACTGTCAGGGCCTGTGTTTGTGAACGCCTCGACTGGGTCCCACACTCCCTCCCACATGATTCATTTCTCGATTAAACACCATGCTACATTGCTTCCCTTTCGGACAACCACTACCGATCACGCCATAATTACTCAATGCTGCCTACCCTCCATGATGGTGTGGGGGTTCGTAAGCCATCGTACCTGGGTGGAGATAGCTATGCCCTTGTTCTCCTCTTCAAATTGCTCTCGCACTGTCTGAAGGCCTTCTGTGCAATGTCCCATGTACCGCGCGAGAGTCACAGCATAGATCGTTGCCCTCTCCCAGGTCTGGATATCTTCGACATCCACAACCCCTTTGCCAACATTCCTCCCTGCTGGGAAGATGATGTCGCAGCACTGCACAGCCAGCTCCGCAGTCGCATTCTGGTCCGTGATTGCAGTGCTCACGCCCTTGGCATTGCTCCTTGTGTTCAGGATCCCAATGTGGGCAGTGGCGTGCTGGTGGAACAGCGTTCTGTTGATCGCTGTCTCAATTTCTTGGTCCATCTTATTGGGGAGTGGCACACTCTCATCTCTCCTCAGGATTAGGCGTCTGTCTGCCATGCATGAGCCTGTTGTCGGGGCTGGGGCTGGGCTGGACAGTGTAATCTAGTTTTGCAGTGGGACTGTCTCCCATCGTCTGGTCGGTGTCGGTGGTGATGTTGTGACCCCTTTTGGTGTGGAGGTGACTCTCAGCGTGGGAGTCGGTGTTGGTCTCGGTGTTGGTCCTGGGTTCGCCTTTGGGTTGGGTTTTGGTACCACATTGGCACTGATTTGAGCATTCTTCCAGGCTGCTGCTGTTGGCGCGCCTCCTGTTTCTTCGGTTTACCAGTCTGTGTCAGGTCTGTGTGTATCGAAGCCTCCAGGCAGACACACTCGGTGTCCTCTTTCCTGTCCTGTCTCTGTCCACGTTCTGTAGCAGCCACCACCCTCGCAATCATGTCCATGATGCCCTTGTCCCACACTATGTCATCCTGGTGGTACATGTTCTGCTTTTGCTCTTTGTCCTCCAACCGCATTTTCATCCGTCGCCACTATTCTTCCTGCAGGGTAGTCGGGGTCTCCACCATGTTTGCTATCAATGCGATGTCTCGGTGTGACTTTGTTTGATCCTGCGCTTGCTGCTGAGCCGCTCGATCCATCCGGCACCTCCAGTCCTCACGTGCCCAGGCGGTCTGTGGGACCTTACTCCTTCACCGCTTGTGATTCTCGTATCTCTCCATCAGCTCAAGTGTGGCTTCGCATGCGGTCTCCGAGGCAACAGATGTCACTGCCATCGCCATCTCCATTGCCATATCCAAAGGTGCAACACTCCTCCCCTCTGCCGCTTACCCTGTGTCCAGGCCTTGCCTCTTGCTCACTCTGAATCTGGTGATCACATCTGTGAGGCACACCTCATCAAGGGTAATACTCGTCTTCGCTTGCTTGTTGGCAGACGCGAGGGGTCGATTGTGTGATTTGCCAAGACTCAGTCTGAATGCATTGAACTGTGCGGATTATTGTGCACACCCTCCTCAGGCAGTCCAGAAGGCGCTGGTAGGCTTGCTCTGGGGTCAATTCGACGTCCAAGATCGATTACTGCCGTCAGTTTTCCAATTGCTATCGTTGTTGTCCACTCACTGTGCTGTTTCTGTTTCGCCAAGACTTTCTTACGATGGGATGTTCCGTTGGACGTACACCTGCTGTAGGAGACTCATAGCTGGCGATACGGTGAAGCAGGCCTTCATCGTCTGCCATGTTTATGGTGTATGAGGGTTGATGTTGGACGTGACTTACGCGTGATGACTTGGCACACCACTCGTTCGGAGTGGTAACAAAATGACACGCTTTCCTTGTAGAATCTTCCCCAGGACAATGTGTGTATTTGGATCCTAGATTTTGGGTGTGGTTTGATTTTTCTTCATAACTGGATGAGCTACCAGTGTGCCATGCGCATGGGTCCTTGGTAATTTTGCAGTTGCTGCAAGCGACTGGCTAAACCCGAAGTCGAGCGCTCAGCATCATCCCACTTCACATGCTTACCATCAACAAGCGCCAATGTTGCACTGTTAACTGCTGGGACAGCTTCTCTTCAAAGGTTCGTTCGCACTGGGGTGCCCAGCGTAACTGCCTTCAGGTAGTGTTCGTTTTATGTAGTTTACGCCTCATGTTGGGGGCCAATTCTGGTGTTGAAATTTGTTAGTCTGTCTGATTTCTAGTCTAGCATGAGAAAAATCTGGATGACTTAGGTATGTGCACTCGTTTCTCCATTGTACTTTTGGCAAAGAGAATCAGCACAAGTAGTGAGAAATCATATTGCCGCCCGTTAACCCTGCATCGTAGTGCAGCCCAAGTTCCGTCCTAGACGCAAAGTGTTAATTTAATAGCCCATATAGTAGGAGCCTTGGGTTGAATGTAAACCTGGCCAAAGACATGCGAGCTGCAGTTTATGGTCTTTTAGCCTGCCGTTCACTTCACCACTGGACATCTTTATCAGGTTGGATCTGGGAGAATGTAAAGATGTCAGAGGTACGAGTCAGCACAATGGCGTATTGATTTCAGCGGCTGAACGTACAAAAGACAGTTGATACAGAACTACTCGGGGTCCTGACAATTGAGGGGAGGTAAGAGCTCGTTCGATACCGTCACCGCATGTGCGCATTACGACTACCGAACTTCATCGAATTCGCAACTATGACCACACGCTGAACATACGTCATTAGTTCGAGGCTATTTGTCTAATCCTTCCAGTCTTCGTGAGTCAAAATGTTCTTTGCAGTTACCAAACCGAAACCTCCTACTAAACTGTCGCCTGGTATTATGCGGAATACCATTCAGACAATGCATAACAGTAGAGCACAGATTGATAGATACACTTTAATCATTTTTTTACCGCAACATACTATGTATGTTTGGAACAAATGTTCATACCAACTCAGAAGATATAATGATCGTGTTCATCAGGTGTAACATTTTTTCGTTCTTTCCCGGATGGCTTTGGGTTTCTTACCTACCTACCCTATCATTATTTATTCATTTCTGTCCGACGGCTTCCTATGTATTCATCGGGTAGTTTCCATCACAGTGCTTGCAGCGTTCTGTTGAGAGTAAAAGAGAAGGAACGAAGTAGCTCAATTGTCTGTCCATCCAAAGAGAGGGAAAACTATAGACTTATATACGAAAGAGAGAGAAGGAAAACTCAATGCCGACTGCCAAAGCCGGAGCCCAATGCCGAGTACCAGTGCCGAGCCCTCCTCCTCACCATGGGGGCAGGCGAGGCTGGTGGGGGAAGGCGAGACTGGTGGGGGCAGGCGAGGCCAATGGGGGCCGTAAGCCACCGGCCTCATGCCCGAGCCCGCCAGCACCGAACACTAGGGAAGCCACCGGGCCAAATCCCTAGTCAACACGTTCATGGGCGGCAGCTTGTTTCTTGAGATGATTATTTCCAACCAACGCCGATTCTGAGAATACTATGGAAGAGTAGTTGATAAAACCTGTCTTGAAAAACACACATTGCACATGATACAAAGCCAATTCAAAGTACGGAAATCATTCCGATCAAAATGTCGCACCGGTTCGAAAACAATCACTCGCCATTTGGATGTTATAATGCTGTATGTTGGGCTATGAGGAGATCTATGGCTTTATAAGTTCTCCGTACAGAATAGTAAATACGAGATTAAATTCAACCAGGCTCCGTTACCCATTGGTTTCGATCTTGGACAGACATGTTTTATCTCGGAGGGTTCAGAAGATCTCAGGAATGCTGCTTTGCGTTCTTCCGGGGTTAGCTGAACTAGTAGAGAGAAAGTGCCAGGGCAGCAATCGACTGCTTCTCTAGTATATAATTCATATCTTCGGTCCGGGTGACTAAAAATCCGATTAAGAATAAATATATCGATGGGTAGATAGGGTAGTTAAATAGATGATTAATGTGTTACGAAGGCTCTCTAAAGCTCGGGTGTGTTGGCAACACACAGGTTGACAAAAAGAGTACAATCGCTGACTGGAATATACACTTCGCCAAAATAGACTATCATCGAGTAGACCATTTGGCGTCTAACAAGCAACCTTGTCGGACGAGTATTCAATGAAGTTGGCATGGAGTGATGGGTGTACTAGTGGGATATGTCCATTACCTCACGGGTTTTGGCCGGCCCTAAGGAAGCACGGGACGGGATTCGGAGAGGTGTCCCGAGGTGCACAAGAAAGCGTTCCGATAAGCTTTTCTTCGCACCCACATGCAAGATGACGGAAGGAAGCAGGTAATTTGTCTCGTCGCCCCGGTTGCTAGCTAACCGTGCACGCCGTTGTAACACATGCCGTGGGAAGACACTATTAGTCTAGCCAGTTGCAATACCAATGCACCCGCCTGTTGCCGATAACAATAACCAATGTACCGGTACACACGCACATGATCAAGCCGCGATCCGAAAACGTCACAACCCAATACCTTCATTTTTCCACTGCCCCAGCAACAAAACCACTGCACAAGTAATATTTACAACCCCCATCACCCTGAACCCAACAGCCCAATCATCATGCAGATTCTTTGCAGTATGGCAAAAGCACTACCGCCAGCAACTAAAGGCAGTCAAGCTTACCAGGACGCAGCGAGAGATTCTGTAGACCGACTTCATTAGTCCTCTCAAACTCGTACTTGCGGATATGCTAACCGACGCACCAGCAACGGGACCCGGAGTTCCAAATCGCAACCACGCAAGCGGATTACTCAGGAGGAAGACTCCGAGGAATCCAAGAGAAGGGGCAAAGAGTACTGACATGTTCTGCGACGATGTTGCGTTGAACGATGTTGCGATGAATAATGCTGCGCTGAATGTGTGCGTCGGTGGAAGGAATTGACGGCAGGCAGAGAGGATGTTCTAGTCAGTTCACGGAGAATGTCAGTCCGCGGAGCAACCGGTCAATTCACGGAGTCGCACCTTCCGTGAATGAACCGGTCAGATCATGGATCCGTGAACTGACCAGTGTTAATTATGCTCATACAAAATTGACACTTACTCTGATTGCAAAGTTATGTATACACAAAATATGCACAATTCATGGCTCTTTTAACTCCTGGTCTTCAATTTATTACATCTCTAATATTGATAGAATGGTTGTGGAAAAACATCGATTTTTGGCGATTTTTGAGTGCATTTTTAAAGCTGCTCTATCAAGTTTAAAGATATCGTAAATCAAAGACCGGGAATTGAAAGAGCGATGTATTGTACATGTTACATATATATATCTCTTGGTGATTAGACAAATACTCGCAGACTTAATTAGACCAAGCTTATGTCATTTTTCTCAGTGCCGCCATGGCTCCACGAAGTGACTGGTCAGTTCATGGAGCCCAGTTACTCCGCGGGTTGACTAGTCACTCCGCGGACTGACATCCTCTGTGAACTGACTAGAACAGAGGATAAAGCGGTTAAATGAGTACCATGGGTCGCGATAACAGCTAAGTGACACCGCGTTCTAGATAAGCGTTCTCTGGTTATTAATGCAGTGGTGAAATGGTGTGTCACTACAGTAAACCACCCACGTGTTCAAATAATGCCGAATTTTATCATACACCCAGTAGCCAAGCCGCCACCATTCTCTGCATACAGTGCAATCTGAATTGCTGCTCATGTTGCATGCGGTTGCAGATACGATTACTGGTTACTAGAATGATGCGGGAGAAATTAGATGTAACCGCAGAGACGTAACTTTTATCTCATAAGAGATTTTGGAGTGTTATGGAAGATTTACTACCTCGAGTGCACTCTTTGGAATGAGCGATGGATTAGGAATTTTTATATTTTCTAGAGTACTCTGGCCTAGGCCTAGTCGGGACAATCCCAGCATCGTTTGTGCACCCGGTTCCTTGCTGATGGGTTTACCCGTAGAATCTTAAATATACAACGCCAGAGTTTAATGTTTGCTGCAACCTAGAGGTGGGGTACTCTCTATCAAGACACCGGCGGTTCTTAGCAAGGATCTTTCTCCATCTGCAATCTCAAACCTGGGGGAATTGTATCATGTTACAATTTAAGCTTGCTGTGACGTTGCATCGCCCTGCAGTCGATGCTGGCCTTTGGGGTTACAACATGTGAAACTTTGAAGTAATTTTTGCAATAAAACGCACTAGAAGATACTTGATCAGTGGGCGCCTCCAGTGTTACTTCGACATCCTGTACCGAATACTCCGTAGTCTATGTACTCCGGTTCACGTAGGGTAAGGCACCTTCTTCCCCAATCAGTGAAAGTTATACGCTGTCATTGCAAGAACTTTTAAGTTAGACGATCGTAAGCTCGTGAACCAGACCACAATTTGGCCACTAGGATCGAGCTTAAAACCATACACGGTAAGGGTAGCTTCAAACCACTACTGTAACATTCCGAGCTGCTCACGGCACTCGCTGTTCAGCAGCATGGCATTTCAGGGATGGACAATCAACTCGCCACCCAACAATCTCCACCACGATGAAACATACCTACTACCACCGAGACGAATACTTTTCGTCTGCTAGGTGACCGTCTGCAGAATTCAGCGAGGGTAGTTGATGCAGCGAGAGCGACGTGAGATCCGAGAGGTGGGAACAATCATCTTCCCACTCTCTACCATCAGGGGAACCAAAAAGCAATTCAGAAATCCCGCGCAAGTCCGTCTATTTCCGGGTACACCAGTGTGGGATTAACACCGCAGATCAGGACGTAAGAGAAGATTTTCGGCAGTAGTGAGAATGAATCGTTGAGATCGTTGGTGTGAGGTAAGTGAGGACTTGGCGGTTGATATTTGTGTGACCTGGTGGCGATGGGGCTAGAAGATGGGATGCGAAAATAGGTTGTTAGCGCGGATGAGGTTGCTAGAGATTGAGCTGGCTCTGGCGGTGACGAGAACACGGTGCGAGTAAGTATGAAGAATTGACAATAGGAGTGTTTCGGATTTGGCGGTCTCATAGGTGGCCTCTTCCAAGAAAATTCTAAAGTCGAGGATACCTTAGAGAGAGACGATTCGATGTGGTGTGAGGCTGTGAGACGATGGCTGTACGTGAGCGTCGAAGGTGGTGGCGGGGTTGCAGGGAAGATGAAGGTTTGAGGGTTTCACACGCTGCAGTTTGGCAACAAAACTTCATCCCGAGCATTTTTATCATCGGCATGTAACATACTCGAGTACGCTTTCCTTTTGGGACTTTTTCTAACGCACTAGCTGTGTTTACTAGGATCAATTTAGAGTGGAATTATTGCTGTATGCCAAAGAGTTAACAGACGCTCTTTTGTTTTCTGATATATTCGTTTTAATATCATTTGTAACCGAACATACCCTAACAGCGGGGTCATTAGCACCAATTGTATGATACTGTCAAAATTTACCTTCCAACCCAAGAGGAGTTTGGACGTTACCAATAATCGACATGACGGTACCCTTCTAAACAAGATGTCTTCCGAGATTTTCGACTTTAACAATCGGATGGGCCATGACACGTATGATGTTTGCCCCGCTCCACGAAAAAGATTCTGGGTTCGGCGAATAGTGATAATTACCTGTAACCGTGATGTTGTGGATACATCAGACAACCCTGTTCGTTGGCGAAGATTCTGGTATTAGCCAATGATATTGGGGCCAATTGACTCATGAGCAAACGCACGTCTATCCTAGGTGGCTTGGAAATAGGATTATGGAGTGGACCTCTAAGGCGCGACGCCTTATTTCAGTCGACGCTATGCCGCGAGTTTTTAAATCTAAGCATATCCCGATAGACACTCATGTTTAGTCCAAGATCTTCTCAGTTTCCTCCGTTTCACATCCTCCAATAACTCAAAATCTCAAATCTCCTAAACAGCCGAAGATGCCCTCAAAACGAAAAGGTATCGAACCTCAGTGGGAACATCATCGGAAAGAATTACACACCCTTTACTTAACAGAAAACATGACGCTCAAGGGTGTCATGTCCCACATGAAAGATGAATACGGTTTCAACGCCACGTAAGTCCCCGACAGACTTACTGAATGCTTGGAGGCTGATGTCCGCTAAGTAAAGCTCAATACGAACGGCATTTTAAACTATGGAATTTTCGTAAAAATTTGGACGAAACCGAGAGGAAATTTGTTCATCACCGGATACAAAAACGGAAGCTGGATGTTAAAGAAAGCATACTATATGCCGACGGTATTGAGGTTCCAGCTAAAAGAGTTAAGAAAGAAACGTCGCGGCATGTCCGGCCAATGATTTCAGCTTCCGCGAAAGACTATGTCTCAGGTAGCATTAATTCTATTCCGTACTACATTACACGGCACCTAGCACTTACAACTTTGAAGTTCCGAGCCCAAAAACTCCGGAAGGGATTTCCATTTGCACACCGTCGGCAGAGGATTCTGCAGCTTTGCCTATCGATTTCGGGAATTTTCCTTATTTGCAGTTCCTGGACTTTGCAGCTCAAGGTAACTCCTAAGACGTTTGGTTTGATAATTTTAGGTGTTAATAATAGAGAAGTTAGCATCAACCATGGCCTAGACGGTAACAAACAATTTCCATGGTCTCTACAACAATCATTTAGCTCAATCAACTCTACTGCTATCGGTTACAGCTTTCTGACACCGGCGGGCGAGCGACAGTTGATCACCAGTAATTCCGCTCTAGTAATGCGCTGGCACTTGCCCGAACTGCCTTCGGCTGCCACAGAACCAGGCATTATCGACAGCATTCCAAGTATCTACTCCAATATGCGAGCGTCTTTCATAGAAAGCTACCAAGGAGAGCCCATAACAGGCCCCGAGGTGTTACTTCAAACAACCAACCGACAGCCCTTGCTGCAGTTTATCAAGTTTTCTGTGTATCTCGCATCTAACAACATGTTATCGAACAGTCATATTGGCGAGCTTCTTCAATGGGTTATCAATGATAAGCAGGAATCAATGCTCACTTCCTTCCTTTCGGTGAAACTACCAACAACCGAAGCATTCGCAAGACAAATCTTTGAAAATTCTCTACGATTTCAGCATATGAATGTTGCGCGTATTCTCCTTGAGGCAGGTGCCGACCCAAATTTGCGTACTCGACATGGAGATTTGCCACTTGTGTTAGCTGCAGGGGGTACCCTAGCTGAGCCAGATAGTGATTTGTGGTGTAGTTCTGGCATTAACACAAGTGGTCCCGACAACAACGCTGGAGAGGCATTTCGAACAGCTGCGGCTAATGGGAGCATTGAACTTGTTCAACTTCTGCTCGATGCAGGTGCAGATATTGATGCCACAGACACTTGGTGCAGCACTGCACTGCTTGCTGCGGCGAAACACGACAACATTGATGTACTTCAATTGCTGTTGGATGTGGGCGCAGAAATCGAGGCCACTGACTGTTGGGCCAACACTGCACTCCTTGCTGCGGCGAAATACGACAACCGTGTTGCCATTCAGATTCTCCTGGATGCAGGTGCAGATATCGATGCCAAAGATGACTTCAGTCGCTCTCTACTTCAAATTGTGAGTAAACACGGCAACTCTGAAACGGTTGAACTTTTGCTGGATACGGGCGCAGACATTGATGCCACCGATATTTGCGGTGTAACTGCACTCCATGCTGTGACAGAAGAAGGCAACATCGAGCTGGTTCGACTCCTGTTGAATAACGGTGCAGCGACTGTTATCCCATACACCTACGAACACGACAGAACTGAGGCTGAAAGAGCGATGGCGGAAGGCGACATGGAGCTAGTTCGGGAACTTCTTGACAGTGATACAGACGGCGATATCGTATCTGGAGACAGATTTTCGCGAGGTGCGCCTACAGTATCAGCGGCGGCAGCAGGTAACATGGAGCTGGTTCAAATCCTACTTGCTGTTGAGGCAGATATCGATGCTCAATGCTGCAACGATCCAAATTATGTTGGCACTGCACTCCATGTAGCGGCGAGAAATGGCGATACCGAGTTGGTTCGAATCCTGTTGGATGCAGATGCCGACATCAATACCCCCGCCCCATACAGACTGGGAAGAACCGCGCTCCAGGCTGCAACGGAAAGTGACAACATTCAATTAGTACGAATCCTGTTGGATGAGTGCGCAGATGTGAATGCCCCGCCCGCGGACAGAAATGGGTTGTCTGCACTTCAAGCAGCAGCGGTGAATAATAACCCTGAGTTAGTACAGATCCTGTTGAATGCAGGTGCCGACATCAATACCTTTGCCGCAACTGGATATGGTCGAACCGCACTCTAGGCTGCGGTGGAAAATGGTAATATAGAGCTGATTCAAATCCTATTGGGTGCAGGCGCAGACGTCAATGCCCCAGCAGCCAATGGACGCGGAAAAACTGTTATCCAGGCTGCAGCACGACACGGAAACATCGAGTTGATTCAAATGTTACTGGATACCGGCGCAGACATAAATGCTCCTCCTGCGATCGGATATGGAACTACTGCACTTCAGGCTGCAGTGAGGAATGGCAGCATTGAGGTAGTTCAGCTTCTGTTGGGCGAGGGTGCGGATGTCAACGCAGCAGCTAGCTGGGAAAACATAACTGCACTTCAAGTTGCAATCGAAAACAGCAGAACTGAGCTGGTTCAGCTTCTGTTGGTTGCAGGTGCAAATGTCAATAATTCCAGTTTCCAGGAATACCGAACTCCAATTCATACTGCGGCAGAGAATGGAGATATAGAGCTGATTCGACTCCTGTTAGAAGCAGGCGCAGACATCAATGCGCCAGCCTCTGAGGCGTATGGCAGGACCGCACTTCAATTTGCGGCGCAAAATGGAAACATTGAACTGGTTCGTCTCCTTTTGGATGAAGGCGCAGAAGTCAATGCGCCAGCAGCATCTTTGAGGGGAATAAAAGCAATTCAGGGTGCCGCGATTGTCGGCCATTTCGGGATAGCTCTCACGCTACTTAAAGCCGGCGCGGATGTCAATGCACCCCCCGCAATGCGGCACGGCAGAACTGCTCTTGAAGGAGCTGCATAACATGGTCGATTGGATATGGTGCAATTGTTGCTAAATGCTGGGGCCGATGATGAAAAACCGCGCAGTATATGTTATTCTTCGGCAGTGGAGTTTGCGGAACAGGAAGAACATTATGCCGTTGCAAACTTTCTCAAAGATTATCAAAAATAGTCCGAATAGGAGCCTGCAATAGCTACGGATTATGTTTTGCTTTCTTCGCTTTCTGTTGACTAGGAGTTTGTCCCAGTGACTTCCTTAGTCTTCGGTGCTGGTGGACTCGAGGATGAGGCCGGAGGCTTGCAGCCCCCGTTGGCCTCGCCAGCCCCCACCGGCCTCGACAGGCCCCATGCTGAGGATGAGGGCTCGGCACTGGTACTCGGCTTCGGACTCCGGCTTTGGCAGTCGGCACGGAGTTTTTCCTTTTCTCTCTTCTGTATATAAGTCTACTGTTTTCCTTCTCTTGTATCGACAGACAATTGAGCTTCATCGTTCTTTCTCTTTGGCTCTCAACACTTTCTGGCACTGTTGATGTTTGTCTATTTAGATTTGGGGGGAAAGTTTGAGTCAGTTGTCTGCATGCGTGAAGGGATATGATGATCATTATCGTTGGATCGTTTGCGACATCGAACTTTCAAGCAATTTCTTCGTAGTGGTATCTGAAGGAATGGGTGGTGGCATGTAACTTTACTGATTGGGAATAAATGGAAGAATCTATTTTACTGTAGTTGAGTAGACAGATGCGGTGGTTTTCCGGACTGAAAGTGGTATTTAGAGATTTAAATCTGTAACGACAGGGATAATCTCAGGACTCACGCCACGCTTCAAAGAACGAAACCAGATACCGGCACCCAACTCCGAAAATTGGTTACAATCGCTCAAGCTCCCGAAAATTGAAATGTTGAATATCATCTCAACAGCATAATGGATTTTGATAAGAATATTTGCACCTACACCATGAAGTTATCTATGATTACACTTTATTCCAAAAAGGGGGTTATGTAACATACCACAATGCCTCAAGATATCCATTAGTACTTTCGAGCACGAAATGTGACCGCTCCTCTTGAGCGGTATTTGAGAGCTTCCGAGTTCCGCCAATTTCAACAATTCCGCATTACTAAACGAAAAACCTTGAACAAGTTTTGTATTCTACTTAAAAACGATTGTCTGGAAGTGCGTAGCTTCTTGACATTCACCTTGTTTTACCATTCCTTGGTTTAGTTGCTGTAGCTGAAATAACGCATGTACAGATGTTTGTTTTTATTTTTGTGCTCGTCTACACAAAGAGCTAGCTATATGTGATACCGCATACTGTACAGCCGCGAAGTACTATACACGATGCTCTGGAATTATTTGTAAGGCTGGGAGTAGAATTGTATGATCTTAATGATAATGAAGTTTTGTGATCTATCTGTGTTGACACGAGAAGATGATGGAGAAGAAGAGAAGATGATGAATTGTCTGTCGATCCAAAGAGAAGGAAAACTATGGACTTATATACGAAAGAGAGAGAAGGAAAACTCAATGCCGGCTGCCAAAGCCGGAGCCCAATGCCGAGTACCAGTGCCGAGCCCTCCTCCTCGCCATGGGGGCAGGCGAGGCCAATGGGGGCCGCATGCCACCGGCCACATGCCCGAGCCCGCCAGCACCGAACACTAGGGAAGCTACCGGGCCAAATCCCTAGTCAACAATCTGAATGGTAAAACCTGGATTCTATATCATCGCCGGAGTGGCCAGTGGAGCAAGGGATAGAGTGGCATGTAATGAATCGTCTCGGGCAGAGTCTTGCTAGACGTGGTGGCAGGCGTCTCAATCATCCAGGGCTGGTTGCGGTTACCCAAAGGATCCATATAAATACCTATTGGTGGCAAGCGGCCACACTGAAGTTAGTATCCGGTAGGTGGTTGCAATGATTCCACCGGTCCAGTAATTGATCAGTCCAGACCGGAACCGTCTAGTCCAGTCCAGGTCCAGTTCGACCAATTTTTGGACTGGGATCGGACTGATCCTCGATATTTGTAGATTGGACTGGGCTTGGTCCGGACCAATCTAGCACGGTGTCCAAGGTTAAATATACTTTCCAGGTTATTGGTCCTTTAATGGGGAAATATATCTTGATGGCGCTGAATATACAGACAGAAGTGGTATAGTTTCGACCAGAGTGGGCATTCAGGGGTGAGTGGTGACAAAGTTAGGATGGGTCATGTTTTCGGTGGTATTTGGCTAAGAAGCAATGTCGAATTACAAGCGTATATGGATTGGTCTAGACTAAGCCTGTTCAGTTTAAGCCTGCTAGTCTGTGGCCTAGTCTAGTCAGTGATTGTGTCGGTTTTGGGCGTTAAAATTAGCTGCGGTGGGGACTGAGATACTATGAAACATGTGACTGCGGGCCTAAAACCTAGCGATTCGGGGTACTGCAATGCTGGTGGATGGCCTGAATACGAAATATAGTAAGAACTAATATGATTTCCACCTCTTCCCAGAGTTGACAACAGAACCCTATAGGAATATAGTCTAAGAATCGTTTGCTCTAGTTTTTAACGGACCAGAATTGTCTAGTCGTGAATAGAGAGTTACCGTGACGGACTGTTGAGATGCCTGTGGGACGCACTATTCGTATGTCTAAGTCAACTGTCCGGATTGAACCGATCCTGGGCTTTGGACTCCACCAAGCAGTGTGGTTCCAGAGAAATGACAGGCTAGACCGTAGACTAGCGGCCAGGGTTTGGTCCAGTCTAGTTTGGGTCCAGTCCGAAAGCCCAGTGCGTTTTTGCGAAGTAGCTTCCCTATTGCATAATAGGTCTCTGCCTTCTTATGGCCTGAGATGAGTCTCGTATGACCGGAGATTGCTGTCCGCCTGAAGGGTCTATACATAGATGCGTACGCACGCATTCGTGCTTATACTCTTATATATATGTGGCCTTGTGGCCCTCTTAGATAGGATACAATCAAGCTTCTCTACCATCTCTACATTTGAACATTCCCAATCCAGTGATTACGAGATATTGCCTTGTGATTGTCGAGTTTCACCACTGTCATCTACCTGCCTTCATAGCTCTTCCTTTGCGTATTAGCACCCATTGGTAAGCATAAACCTTATTCGGCCACTGTAACATAGTAACTTAATCTCATTGAGCATCATGAGTCCACATTAGTCTAGTGTGTAAAGTTGTCTTGTCCGAACTAAGTAGGTCTAAGCGCAGTGGAGTACTTCGGGTTTGACTGCACTAAGCCCATCGACTGACTTAGACTTTGGCGCATTGCCTTCCCTAAAGATTCGTATAGATTAACAGTACGCTTTGATTGCAACATGTAAACAGTCTAGCGGAGGACGGTAGCTATATGGGTATAGCGAAAATTGCTTATAATTCGAAAATCGCGGTGGTCAAATATTGAAGCAGACAGTATACAGACCTCCCAACGGTGGAAACCAGTTGGGTTTCCGCGGGGAAACTGCACTGCACCAACTACTTAATTGTTCAAACTGCACTGCATGCTAAACCAGTG
>Ga0307515_10000518_pt1 | contig 92093 bp, 79 predicted proteins | sample 17_EM_MG_FD_194513 | JGI IMG/M metagenome (GOLD analysis project Ga0307515, IMG submission 194513) | Populus trichocarpa ectomycorrhiza microbial communities from riparian zone in the Pacific Northwest, United States - 17_EM | ecosystem: Host-associated > Plants > Roots > Unclassified | place... | reverse complement strand
GTAAACGCAATTTTGATAAGATATCAATGACAACTTGCAAATTTAAGAGCCTTATATGAATCTATAGATGGACCCGCTGGGCGACCCGCTGAAAACCCGCCCAATTCTGACGGGTTGGGAGTTTACCATGGAACCGTACCCGAGTGGGCAGTTCGGGTTTATTGACAACCCGGACCGCCAATTTGGCAACGGTTCGGTTTGGACCCGGACCCGGACCCGAAGTGACGGTCCGGAACCGTTGCTAATACTACACAGATCTGAACAGCAGTATTGACACTCTGGATAACCGATGGAATATCAACCTTGTTTCATATGATACCTTAGCATCCAAATCAAAAGCATCCAACAATGGCCAACTCTCATACTGCAATTCAAGTTTTGGGATTAATGTTGAGTTGCATCAATACAAGATTGAAAATAGCGTGGGCTGTCAAATTGCGAGCAATGAGAGAATTGATTAAAACTTCAAATCACAGTGATGGCAGGATTCCATTCACTTGATTTCTGGTGTTAACAGATGATATTGTAGTTGTCAAGTCCGCCTGAAGCTCCAGAGAACAAAACTGCGATGGGAAAGGATGGTGCAGGGGCATTGTATCTCACTGGGAAGAGTATGATGCATGCAATTCGGACTGAAGATGAAGAAGCTCAACAGGATGAAGCCCACTGGCGGATAGATAGTGCAAAGCGTTGAACGAAAATGAGCTGGTCAGTATCAAAACTTGCCAATGCAAACCCACTTGTTGGGATACCGTAGGAAAATTCACACCTCATCCATCTTGAGTGGACTCAGGTAGAGCACGTGAAACTGAAAATTGGTGGAAAAATCCACTTCATGGGGTGCTTCAGGACCATGGATAGTCGATATATTGTGGGAATCACGTGCGTCAGCAGTGTTGGGACACATGGGGCATCGCAACGATCATTCTGGACAATTGTAGCATCGATGTCCACTTGATGCATGGGTGCATCCCCTGATTGTTCAATCACTGAGAGATTCATTTTTGCGAATGATTGTCAATGAACCAACAGAGTTTCTCCTACCTGACAAAGACAACTCATCAAGAGAGGCGCTCATTCTGGAACATGAGAGATTTGAAAATTCACTCCCCAGTGCACCTTCTCCTCCTTGGGCCATATGATTATGTTGTCTTACTGGCCAAGGTCGTCATCTGAAGCGGTGGCAAACCAAATATTGTGCGGAGCATGTGACTCTGTATGCGGAAATGCGCAATGATGAACACACAGAAATGCAGCTCAAATTCCAGGATTCTAGAAATTCCTCAGCATTCGTCAATACACCTAAAGTGAGCTGAACAGGCCTAAATCCTAAATCTTACCGCAGGAAATCATGCCTTAATACCAGAGAGGTTCTGAGTATTGAATGAGCAGCGGAAAGCAGTTCCATGAGTTGTCGGGCTTGGGCAAAGCGAAGTTCCGCACACACATTTTCTGAAGCCAGGGGGTGGTGACTATGATAACTGGGCAAGTGATCTCCATCAACACTGCGGATTGGCCCAAGTGAGAGTCCTGCACGGATTGATGAGTCGCCCAAACATCACAATGTCAATGATATAGCAGTGTGCGGGGTTTTGTGAGGACCGTACGGAGTGGCTGACCCAGAATGAAGTCACATTGCAGTCAGATGAGCCATCATCATCAGTTGCTATGACCCTACATCAATGTACAGCTCTTTAGACAATGAACGAACAAAATCAAGTCAACTAATACAAATAGTCAAACAGATCGTTTGTAAGGCAAACAATGCTGCATATATGAATCCTTTCTCTCTGTGGTTGTGAAGTAAATCAAAGTTCTTCTGTCGGAATTGTTAGAGTTGGATTTCAGTGGTGTTTTCGATAAGTACTATTTGTGACCAAACTGAGATGAAGCCACAAGATAGGCAACATTGAACGTTCCAGGGCTGGCCTGACTTGGGAAGAATGGCATGAGTTGAATTGAGAGAATGATGCACCGAAAGGCTTCAAATCATTTGGCAGTTGCGAATTCAAGGTGTACAGGAAACCTCAGGCCAGTTACTCATCTCAAAGTCAAAAGAATCAAAAGATACATTATTGAACCCCATTCAGATGCAATGGAGAAACCGCTGAATACATCATCAGTCTTGTCAGAACAGATCAAGCGCTGCATATATGCCAATCCCATGTAGCATTACAGTCTGTCTATGAGATATTGATTTGCTGTGTCCGGATATGAGACACCGCCTTGCTGATTTGTAACAATGCCGCAGCTTGTACTGGCATATAATCGAAATTCAGGTTCACCAGGGAATCATCAGTATATGTTTTGAGCCATGCTATGACAGATTCCGCATAGCATATTTGCTAATCCCATTCGGCAATAAGAAAGTCTAGGCAATAGAGAGTGCATGACTGAGAATATGAGTGACGGCTCGTGTATTTGTGGCAAAGCTACAACTTTGCTGGCACATAATGGATGTTCGGTGCAGCGGAGAGTCCTAGAAACAAATCGTCATAACTGATCGATCACCGCATATTTGCCAATCCCAGTTAGCAATAACGATATTCTAGGTGATATGGAGTACTTGTATCAGAATATGAGATATGGGCTCCCATATTTCGTGCAAAGCAGTAGCATGTGCTGCCACATCACAGCAGTTCGGGTAGACCTCCAATCTGCATCCTAGAGTGTTGGGTGATGAGACACGGCTCGGGTATTCATGATTTCACTTCAGATTTCAGGTCAGGGTATTTCCAGGCCTCGGATTGAAGTTCAGGTACAATTGTGATCTGCAACTCAGTCCAGAATGAAGTTCCTGGATTTGTATGAAGCCAACTCTGACAAGCTGCAACATATTATGAATGTATGATTCCAGCCCAGGTATAACACAAGAGAGATAAACAAGCCACCAAACTGCATCTATCCCCATCCGTAGTGCACTTTATATTGTAGTTTGCTTCATTCTCATTGTGCTTTGTTTGACTTTGAATCAGTGGACAAATTGTACAGAGGTTGTCATCTTTCAAGAATCTTAATGTTTAGGTCCAGGGGACTCATCCCGCGTGACCTCTGTGAATATATCAATCTATGCTTGATTGTTATGAGCAGGCCTCAGCTAGCATCCCTTGAACTTTCAGCTCTGTGTCAACTGTCTGTTGGAGGAAGGTAGCCCTGCACAACTAAACCATAAATGCACAGACCTTGCCAATTAGTACCCTCACTTAACTCAATATTGACTAACTAGTACGTTTGGACCTATGCTTTGAAATCCTAAAATAGCTTCTGAAAGTTCAGGCTCTATCAAAAGAACTGGAGCTTGAGAGCAAGAATCTCAAAAGAGAGATTCTGCTGAGTGACCCTGCAAGATGGCCTGCAACTCCCGCTCATCCATGCACTGCACTAAGTCATACAGGCCACAGTTCCCAATGTGTCGAATGCAGACATCACTGGATTCCGACTAAATGCATGCTTGGGCCACCAAAACTCGTACATAATAATAGATTGTATCAACTAATTTTCATCAAGAGTGAAGTTTGCATACAGTGAATCATGATAGCTGGAGTGAAAAAGTCACAGCATCAAAGAGTGCAATTCACCGTCCGCGTAAAGTGAGCGTACAATCCCCAGGCAATCAAGCTGAGCAGAAATATTCAATCTTCGGTGCACCTCAGTTCCCTGGAACTGCTTACATGCATTCATCATTCCTTGGCCCGCTGTGAGATAACGTCTCACTATGCGTTCATATCATCATCTCATATAGCTTTCATTCCCGAAATTGATCTTATATCTACATTGTAGTGGTGATAATCATAAGGATTATGTGATATAATGGTGTGCAACTTGCTAGATACTAGCTGTGTAATCAGACTGAGAGTGAGTATTTATGACCAATTTGTTGGCAGTCTTGGCATCGATGATTGTTTTGATCAATAAGATAACCCCTGGATCATCCATCGTACCACACCAGTCGTTCACGGGACCTGTATATCTCCTTCGTGTGCCAAATTCTCTGCCTCCTCCTGCTACTCCAACATTTTTCAGAAAGATATTCTACCGAGATGGCCCAAATGAAGGAATGAATGGGAAGTAATACATACAATATTGCCTAATCAACGATGAACATAGCAGCAGCATCCTGACACAATCGATCATCGTGAATATATGTTTGTCCTTCCAGCAGATATACTGCACATAGAGATTCAAATTTCTCTTAGATTGATAACAAACTGAGTACGAACCACTGCCTTTTGGCTGACAGCCACAAAGTCTCAAATCTATCGTGTTCTGCAGATTCTCCATGCAGCACCAATTCAGTACCATGCGGTCACCTCAAATGCACCGACTCGCACACATCATTAGTATGTTCAGAGGAGTTACATGCTGGGGCACATGTTTTCATTCAGGTTCTCAGTTGTTCCACTTGGCCTGCACCAAGGGTAAGTTAATGTCAAGAGTTTTTTTCTGGTGCATCTGGTTCTATTCTATGTACATTGGCTTGACAGAACCTCCAAATTGTGCATCAATAGTGAGTGTTGCTGATATGAGTTTGCACCATTCAGCATTAAGAATGCATCTATTCCAGTGCACCTGTCAACTTAATAAATTGCAATGCTGGACTGCCATTGTCGATATAAATATATACAATTGAAGTTCTCTCCAATGAACTCTTCAGGGCGTGAATCGAATGGCATCCTCCTTGACAAGGCGCAATTTGTTGCACAATTTTTCCCGTTATTCTATTGCAGTTAATTTTTTATGTATTGCTTATACACTCTCTCCCACATTCCCTAATTTTCTCTCTTTATAACGGCAAATGGAACCTACACCCAGCCAGGTAAGGAATCACTGTGCACAGCAGATTGAACAAGCACACCTTGAGAGAGCACTCGCATTCAAGCATGAAGCTTATCCTCATTGACCATCAGATGTTTACATACCAATTGTTTGCCTTCGTGCAACATACTACGGATAACGAATGTCCCCGATTTGTTTCATGATGCAGGATGATGATAGTCATTAGGAGATAGTGATGATGAAGGTCAAGACAGCAGAGAGTCCACCTAATCATCCAGCATCGACAAAGCCAATTTGGATCACCAACAGGCAGTCCCACTTCAAGGCCAGGCATTTGGGGACAACTGATTATGAACTACAAGGATTCCACTGCCAAAGCAACGGAGCTTTGCCAATCCTGTTATTGCATGCCTTCTGCTTCGAAATTCTCGAAATCCACCTGGGACAATGGCACCACCACTGCTCAAATGTCAAAAGTCAACCCTCTTCAACCAATTATCCAAGTGTGACCCAGCACTCTGCACCCAGGAATTGCGCATACCCAAGCCTAGTGCAGACCAGAATATACCACAACCCAAGACGAGCAGAGATCAGAACGTTCCCCAACTGTAACATGCTATGTTCAACATAGGAAAATGGTTCCTGGAGGCTATTGTATTCACCAAGACTCCATGGCCAATATAATCCGATGACAAGTACTCGAAGGTTGAAGAAGCTTGGACACTAAGCATTCAAGCTGAGAATCGTCAGCAAGCATTAGCAGGTGCTTCTGTAGGTAGACAATATTTGTGTCAATTGCCTATTGGTTCGTCTCTCAAAATTGATCTGCACACCCGAGAAGGTCTATGTCTTGGACACTGTTCTATGCTTCTCTATCAGATTTTGGATACTGACTACGTACCGCCAAATGCACGAGTAAATATGAAAATAAGGACCATTCTAGGACGGTCGGCAGCTAGCGCATGTTTATTAGTTCTCCCTAGTTGTCAGTTAGATTTGGGCTCTGCGACAAAGCTTCAGATCCAGGTTAAGGAGCTTCTATTTGCTGGTGCATATCGCTCAAAGGTCGTGGACGATAAGATATCATCAGTCGCTCGATTGGAAGTGCTTAATATTACTTACAATCATATTTTGTTAACCGCCAATCACCTCGACCGCCAGCAAAATACATTCCGGTATTTCCAACCTCTCGCTCCACAGACTTTAGCACTCACAGCATCAGATATTCATTGTCCACTGTCTGAATATGCCGGTGGACCGAAGGCCACAGTTATATTTTCTCTAGACCTGTATTCAGTGAAATTTTGCTCCTCCCCTGTGATAAATATTACTCCAAACACCACTGCACTCATCAATCACACCGTAGTGGGCGGCATCATACCCCCCACCTGCTGCACATATCCACTGTGACATGTGCTTCTCAATCCCTATTGGCGCTCCTCAGACTGGATTGACCTTCTTCTATTTCATTGCGCAGTCAACTCTGCCTCTTTCAGCGCTCCTGTGCTGGGATAGGCAATCCTGAATCCCCTCTGTCTCGATTGGCACTCCTCCATTTCATTCCGTGCTCTGTACCTCCTTTTGTGCACTCAAAGGTCTGCGATTATTGTTAGCAACGGTTCCGGGTTACCTGGTTGCAATCCAAGTTGGAACTGGGAGGGTGGCCCCGGTTTCGGTCTGGAGCCGCAAACGACCTGCACCGCCCGATGATGAGCGGTTCCTAACACAAACCCCACCTAAAACCAAGGTTGTGTGGCCCTGTTTAACATACAGCAGTGCCTCATTCTCGCAAACTCTAAATGTTGGCTTCAATCAAGTATTTGAGTTCTGATCGTATCACAATATGATATATACATAAACCATGCAGTTATGCAGGCTCTTGAACCTGCTCTTCCACAATTTGTAATCTGATCAATATTGGTTGAGTGGCTGTTAAATAACGCCAAACATTGCTCGTGTTTTGCAGTGACTCAACCAATATTGATGGGATCGTAAATTGGAGAACAGCAGGTGAAACAGCATGCAACACTGCATCATGTATGTATATATCATATTGTGATGCGATCAGAACTGGAATAGTTGATTGGAGTCAAAGTTCTGTGTTTCAGAAATTGTGGAACCGGCCAAAAAACCCCGGGTGCAGTGAAGGTCGGTTTTTTGATTGGTTACAACCCATTGCAATAGTGCCAGCTCAGTTAGATTGCGGACCCAGAACCGAACCACTGATTTGGAACTGTTGCTAACACTAGCTGGGATGGAAGCACCAGAATTCCCACTGGCACTCCTCCATCAGCAAAAACTAAAATCCCTTCGTTAAATTTAATTTGTTTATTGTACCCACAAACTCAGAAACATGTAATCAAGGATTCCCTATAATATGGCATTACTTTAAGGTCCCTGAGTGTTCTTTGAGTTCTCACGATGCTGTTTTCGAGCATCACGACCAGGTTACCCAATATCTCAAATGTGACAATGAACACTTGACGAAAGGTTCGCACATTCTTGTGCAATATCAAAAACTCTCTCTCCGCCTACTGCTGCCTCGTGAAATTTCATTTGTCCTCGCAATGATGATAGTACTCGCTCACTACATTTAATGAAGCGTGTAGTTCTGGATTTGAATCATTCCTCATGGCTTGATTTGACCAATAATAGTTGCCATGCAGAAGTGGTTCATGATATTTAATTTGTTCATACAAGATCGTTCAGTAGCTTGCAGTTATTCAACCAGAATGGGAGGGTTATCGATCATCGCCATTATGATTTCACCCATTTGAGACCAGACTTCAGTAAAGCATCAGTTGTATAACATTTACTACTTTTATGATATATCAATCAAACCTAGAATAAAATAGCACGCAAAGGAAATCCTATATCTGATCACAAACATCATTCCTAACTGCCATCCCATCAGCAAAATGTAACCTTGTCTCTGGGAGCCGCTGGGAGTGTCTGGAAGTTGTCGGACCGGAATCCCAAGGTGGTAAAATCCCAGAGAGTACTGGATTTGTGCAGTGGCCTTCAGGTGCATCTGCGAGCACCGGCGAAAATCTACGTGGACATGGGAGGTCTGGTGACAACCAGGGGAGCACCTGGGAGCGCCGGCAAAAACCCAGGGAGCACCTCGAATCACTGCAGAGCAGTCTGGCAAAAACAACATCCTTGTTGGGAATGCTTCTGGTGAGCCTGGGTATTATAGCTACTACTTAGTGTTCAACAATTTTTAAAACTGATATATTCGGTGTGTATTCTCATCTATGTGTCTATATAGCTACCCATCTTCACACAGTATATCTGGACTGGCTGCAGGCGGTGCTTCAGAGCAATTCAACGCGGGCCAGAAAATGATGATTGAGTGAACTCAAATATATACTCCGAGGCCGTGATCATGTGAGGTTGGAGATCGACTTAGAGGAAGTACTGCAGCATATTTAGAGATATACTTTGAGGCCATGATCAAATGAACTTAAAGATGCACTCCAAGATCGTGATCGACTGAGTGTGGTGATTCAGTTGGAGGCCATCAGAATGCAAACTTGGAGGCCGTAATCGAGCAAGTTTGGAGATACACTTGGAGGCTGTGATCAACCGAGTTTGGAGACAGACTTGGAGGCCAAGATCAAGTAAGATTGGACGAGAACTTGTATGCGATTGATGGAAGGTGCGCTGGGTGCTGAGACTCTATTCATCAGTTAGTTAAGTCGCAACCGTGGGAATGTGACAAGGTGAATTTACCTTTGAGCTCTCATAGAGATCTGGCAGATGGCGGTTGATCGTGTAGGAAGGCACACCGGAAGCTGAAGCTATGTTCACCAGTCAACTTGTAATCATGAGAATGCAGGCAACACAAACAATCCTAGGTGGCTGTGGTACTCAATCTAGGCTGTACTCGGTATATGCTGTACTCAGTGTATGCTGTACTCGGTGTAGGCTGTACTCGGTGTATGCTGTAGTCGGTGTTAACTCCTAATCATGCCTTGGAGAGATAGAGTGGGAGAACTTAAATTTGGATTCTGCGATGATGGTAGAGTTGTGGACAAGTAAGAGAGAGATGGGGGATGCAGATGAGAACGATAGGGAGGATCTGAGTTGAAATGACAAATCAAGGATAAGACTTGCCTGATTGGATTAGGAAGGCCTGGTATAGGTGATAATACATACCAAATCGGGTCTTGTTCTGTCCATATCGTGGATGGTAAATGGACTCACACACCCAACTCTCTTAAGTCCCGGTTTCTCATAATGATGTGGCTTATCTCCTCTCAGCTCTCTCTGTCACGTCCTCAACTCTACCATCACCTAAAAACACAAATTAAGTAATCCCTCTCTATCTCTCGATGGCATGATCAAGAGTGAACACCGAGTCCAGCATTTACCGAGTGCAGCATACATTGAGTACTGCATACACTGCATACTGCATCGTCCTAACATGGACTGTCTGCCACTCCCAGCCAGTCTCTCATCTCTCGGCAGAACATGTTGTACCCAAGTCTGTACATTTCCCCAACTATGAGTTAACAAATGAGTAGAGTCTCAGCTCCCGTCACACCTCACTCCTGAACTACCGACTCCCGTTTGACCGCCTCCAAGTCCTCCTCCAATCTTGCAGGATTGTGGCCTCCAAGTGCATCTCCAAACTCGCTCAATGCCGGCCTCCAAGTGCACCTCCAAACTCACTCTATCACAGCCTCCTAGAGTATTTCCAAACTTGCACAATTACAGCCTCCAAGTTGGCATGATCACCACCTCCAAGTGTATCTCCATACTGGCACAATCACCGCCTCAAAGAGTATCTCCAAACTCGCACAATTATGGCCTTGAAGTTCGAATTATCAAAGCCTCCAAGTACCTTTCCAAATTTCCTCAACCGCGGCGTCAGAGTGTCTCTCTGAGTTCACTCGATTACGGCATGGTCAAATAGTGGTGCCAGAAGGTAGACAGCCTATCATCAACGCTCTGCTGCACCTCGCATGGCATCAGAAGGGAATTCTGGAGAAAGAGCATTTCTGGCTCGAGGGGGGTAGGAAAAGGGTGAGACAAAATGGAGGGATTCAAGGCCATGATACACCACACAAATTGCATTGATCAATGAACGCTTGGCGAGAGTGTGTGAGAAACCACACGAATTTGGTGTATCGATCACGCTGGGCAAGAGTGCGTGAGACCAAGAGCAGGGAAAGATAGAGTGGGTACTTTGTAGAATGCGATGATGTCTCTGAACCATGGGGCTCTCAAATATATACTCCCTGTCGCCGAGTCCATCTCCGTTCTCCCTGTATCTCCATAGGTGAATATATAGAAACTTAAATACTTCATGCCATATCATGATGTAGCGACACTTGTGACCGTAACAAAGACAAATATGATACATGAAATCCCTTGTGGGTGTGGAACTCTTAGAACCACTGCTATGGGAATATGGCATCAATTCTCCTGCAGAGCTTTCGCAGAGATCTCAGCTGCTCTCGAAGTCTCCCACAAACATTGCACAGTGGTCTCAGCCCCTCTCGAAGTCTCGTGCAGACCTTACACAGTGGTCTCTGCTGCTCCCTAAGACTCCTGCTGTGCTTGCGCAGATGTCTCAGCTGCTCTCGAAGTCTCCTGCAGTCCTGCACAGAGTTATCAGCGGCTCTAACATTTGAATCTCCTAATAGTCTAATCTTGTAGCATTCTGAATTCACCTGCCTACATGCAGGTGCTTTCAGGAGCACCTGAGAATGCTCCTGCAGAGTCTGAGAGCGCATTCCAAAGCTCCAGGGGGGCCTGGGAGCATGTGGAAGAACTCAGAAGCACTAGTGACAGCTACCAAAGTATCTAGAAGGTGTGGCTGTGGCTTCCGGAATGATTTACGATTTGCTGACGTTGTTGAGTTGCAATCTGGATTATATTAGCATCTGCAACAACTGATTTTGGTAACTAGAAGGCATCACATTACATTTTTGGTTTTCAATAGTGGTCAATGATTGAGTGGTGGATACATAATGCTTGATACTCTAAACAAGCATCGGGAGAGTTTAATATCACATCCAGGGTGATGCTATGTGGTAGCTGAGGTGAGTCCGGTGTGTCCAAGATTCTGGAGATTTTAAGTAAGGTCGGCAGGCACGGCCTATATATATGTGGGCTTGGAGGGGTTATCTTGATCTGGTGACATCATTTTGGCTGCTATTCAGCTAGGAACCAATTTCGGTAGCATCATCTAAGCACCCTGATTTGTTGACTGAACACTTAAATTCATCAAAAAGACAACTTATAGCATCCTCTGCAGTTATATCTCACTCGTTTGTCCTTGCACTATTTGTACCCCTCGATGACCTCGCTGGGTAGATGTCTAAGGAGAATGCACAGTTCATATAAGGTATGAACTTAACACAACGTGAAAACCATAAATCAGAGAATGGGTGTAGGAAGATCTTGTAAGGGTGGAAAACAATGGCTGCAACGAGCTGAATACAGATGCGGTATGCTACTCGAGATCGAAGTGTTGGTGAACATGGGTGTGTGGTTATACACTTTGTGAACATGTGAAGGAGTATGAGATAAATACCATGCAAGTGGTAGGACCCCTTGGGGGAAAAAGTAAATGGTGGTGGAGCTTTTCCGAGGATCATTAAGCTTGCAATGGTATCAGTAGCTAACACACCAACGCCACACTTCTTCACCTTGTTGCGATATTTCATTTTGCTGATGATACATGGATATCTGTCAACAGCAATTATACTGCTACAAGATGTATGCCGACATCGGCGCTTACATCACTCACCTCCATTGCAACCGCAAAGTAAGGATTGTATACGTATCAGACAAACGACTGCCAGTTCATTGCTTTGTCCTCATTTACTATAGTATGCTGCTTCCATTTGTTCTTGAAAGGAATCGCAACGCTTTTCTTCACCCTTCCAACAAGGGTTTCAGCAATACAGAAGCTGACAGCAAAAATGCATGTGATAATCCAGAGCAACCTCCAGTTCGGACACATATGTATGGTACTCCACACTTGGACCACCGTCCAGCCTGTAAGCCTATTAGCAATGAGTATTTCGATATCTTCAACCATGAAATAGATATATGGTTACCACTTTCTTGCGAGGAGGATTATCAATTATTGCACTGGTGTGTCGAGCACAACTTGAGCAGAGCTGGTATCAATGAGGGTTTCAGGAACCCTACCATGGCAATCATTAGCAATTTCTCATTGTTCTAGACTCTATTCAGAAGGGTAAATGTAATGTCCAATGCAATGGTCATCGACTATTGCAAATTGCGCAAAGTGTGTTCCAAATGTTTGGCCGATTCATACAATGTTTGCAACTATGATTACACATGATTCTTCAACTGTAATCTTGTTGAATGTATTGGGTTTCAGATGCAACAGCCTGCAATCAGGGAACATGTGTCGTATGCTCCAGCAAAGGAATACAATGAAGCTGAGGAACATATCTACTCAGAGGTGGAATCAAGTGGCCGGTGGTAGAATGAACAGTTACGTTAGTTCAATTTCATCATAGCTATGATCAATTCGACTGCTTCAATAGCAACAGCAGCTGCTTGAAGCTACCATTGCCCCATTATTCAACAGTTCAGACCAGACACATCATACACACTTTTTGAGTGACAAGAAGGAATGGCCAGTATATTTCAGTCTTTGACACAGTGACTCGATGATTAGATTAAAGCCTTCAAATCTTGGAAGCATCCTTGTTGCCCTTGTTCCCATCCAACCACACTATCACTTTAAAGGACTTGGCAAAAACAAATGCTGTGAAGGAACAACGAATCCATAATCTGGAGGTTTGTAGGAAGGTCTTCGAGCATATTTTTTGTCCTCTCAACACTCTTTACAACACTGGAAAGTTCTTGCTTTGTGTGGACGGTCATATGTGACAATGTGATCCTGTCATCTGTGGATGGAAGGCTGACTACTTCGAAAACATTCAATCACACTCTGTCAAGCAGCCCCACAGACCGGCATTTGAAGCACTGAAATCATTGTTTGAGTCAGGAATTCATTGTCGCGCCAATCGAAAGACTATCGGCTATACTTCCAAAAGACAATACTTGTAACTCAGGGAGATGGGATAAATAGACAGATAGCAAGAGAATATCTAGAAGATCATGTGGTCAGAACCTCAGATTGTGTCATCAGGGATATGAAATGCATCTCCCCGATGATGATTATCGTACCTGATATTCATCAAACCTTCCATCACGGTGTGGTAAAGCATTCGGTGGACTTGGTAACATCCTTCCTTGAATAGCATTCCAGGATTGATCAAATCAACCAGCTCTCAGTGATGATGCCTGCATATCCTGGCTTGACTCAATTCAACAAGCCATATAGCGAGGTCACACAATGGAGTGGTAAGGAGAAGAGAGCACTTGGGCATGTGATTGTTCGCGTTTTTGTGGCGACGCTTTCGAACCCTGTGGCCAGCGAAACCATTCCTTTCACATATGCCCTGTTCTGCATCAAGAACTAAGTTTATTTTCACCTTATGGCACTGTATCGGTAACATACTAAAGCCATGATCCAGTACATGGCTCAGTATCAGGAGGGGTTTCTTTGTCACAAGGATGTGTTCAGTCGATTCCACGTCAGTATATCTGCAACAACAAACTCAGAAGCCTTGAGAAAGCAGATTTGTTTGGACAAACGGGAGGAACAGGAGAGTGACCCCACTTGGAACAATCTTGGGGTGTCTGCAAAGCATCGTCACATTGATCACAATAAAATGGAGATGGGGAAATTATTTACACACCATCTTGGTGACATATCGGATTTCAACTTTGTGAAGATGCATCTCCTTAACCACTTCTCTGACCATATCTGACAGCTTGGCAACCTCGGAAATGCAAGCGCTGAACTCCCAGAAAGAACAATGATGGATCTTAACCACGTATACTGACAATGGCATCGTCATGAGGTTGCCTTGTGGATTCTGCGAACAAACGCCCAACAGGAGGTGTTTCGGTGTCGGGAGCCGAATAAGTATCGAGAGCTGAATGACAATGATTCAACATCGTGTCGTGGCATTGAAATGCCTGTAACCAAAGCCCCTCTCTAGTGAATGATGAAAAACCCGCAACCACAAATCAAGACCATTGAAATCTTCGCCCAGCAGTGTGCACTGCCAATAGGGTAGCTACAGAATCACATTACTTGCTATTTCAACAGATTTGCTGCCTTCACAGACTGTGTTGATCAAGATCAGTATTACAGTTTTCTCAGCGATGCAAAATACATTAGGCACAATGCAGTAATAGTTCCCTTGATGTTATTTCTATGTGATGAGGAGGCAGTTCATATGGCTTGTTGCACTGGGTCCAGATGGTGGAGAAAGTATAAGCCACCGATAATTGATACAGTGCTTCCCTAGATGGGGATGAGTTCGGATAGCCACTTGGAGTCGACTGCTTGACCCATTTGCACATGGTGGAAGTGTCTCTTCATCATCGAGGATGCTAAATCATGCGTCGAAGGGCTTCATTCCTTGGTTCAGACGATTCCAACATGGCCAATATGTCAGACTGATCATATGGTGATCGGAGAGGAGAGACATTAACCTCCGATCCAACACATCCAAGGTGGAAGCTTCCATCATAATCCTGTTTTCGGCATTGGATCCTCTGTCATCATGCCTACTAGCGCGATCCCAGAAGTGGTACAGCTTGTTGCGCCGACGCCACAACCAGAGAGCACATGATGGTACTTGATTAACAGAATGACTTGAATGCTTGCTATTTGTTTTATGTGGAGATAATTCGATACAATGCCTGAAGTAATTATTGCAGCAATATTCAGAAATCAGATGAATGTTTGCTCTGGGTGTCTTAATTTTGTTATGGGAGTGGTGTAAGCTTGTGTATAATTGATGTCTCTGTGGGGACGGATCTGAGTGCGGTCATCACATGGGTTGGTTTAGGGTTGTGCGCGGCGGAGCCGCATGCACATTAGTTCTTGTGTACGTGTCAATTAGACTTAGCGAGAGTCAGTGAGTTTAGGTCAATAGAGAGATTCAGGACACACGACACCGGACACCATACAACAGGTTATGAGCCCGGGCACTTCGCTGATTTGACGAATTCGACTCGGATTCACGGCATCATCGACACGGTCTCGGAGGAGTACAGACAGACTCGCCGCGTGCACAGACGACAACATGGCCGAATCGACAGCGATCACGATTACGAAGTTTGATGGTACGGACTACACGAGCAGGAGTTTGGAAATAGAAATACTCTTGGAACAGAAGGAGGTTCTCGGCATTGTTGACGGTACAGAGGAAGCCCCGGACGCGAAGGAGGGGACAGAGTTTAAAGCATGGAAGACGCAGCATGGAATCGCACGGTCGACCATTCTCCTCGCGATGGAGTGGTCATTGTAGCAGCAGTATGGCGTTCAGAAAGACGCAAAGGCACTGTGGGATCAGCTGAAGGAGGACTACAAGTCGAAGGTGAAGCTGAATGTTTGGGCTTTGCGAGACGAAATGTCAGCTGTGAAGTTGAGGGATTGTGAGAATGTGCAGGAATACGCATGGAAGATCCAGGGGTATGTGAACGACTTCAACCTCTGTGCGGAGAGTTCGACCGGTACGATGCCAACGAGCAAACACAGCTACTACCTGATGCAGGGTATACCTAAGGATGTTGATTGGAGGTTTTTCACCCAGTTGATGTATGATAAGATCGACACCATGGCCGACAAACCGGAGGAGATTGTCACAAAGAGGAAAGCCCACAAAGCGCGATTACAGAAGGACGACGATTCGGAGGTGGCAGCCATGTTCTCAAAGTTGCGGACGAAGAATGAGAAGCGGAATTCAAAGCACTCTCGGAAGTCCCAGAAGTCCCATGGTAGTGGCAGCGAGAGCAATGGTAGTAGTTCGGAGAGTGAGAAGCATCGCCGCAGGAATTGGAAGGATACCCAGGAATGCTACAGATGCCATCAGGTGGGGCACATTGCGGGGTACTGTCCAAGCACCGCACCGGTGGAGAGCAGAGCACCGACAGAGACAGCGACAGCGACAACGACAACGACAACGACATCAATTGAGAACTATTGGATGACAGTTATGACCGGAGAGAGCCCATCGAAAGAGAGCTGGTACTTGGATTGTGCTACCACCTCTCATGTTTGCGGAGATCGGCAAGAGTTCATACGGTACACACAGTACGCCAAAAGAGATGAGCAGGAAATTCACGACTTTGCTGGAAGGGCCGCAGGCAAGGCCATCGGATATGGAGAGGTGGGATTGAGGCTTCGGCTGCCAGGATACCGCCGAAATCATGAGGTTGTTGTGAGAAATGTCTTACATATCGAAGGAGCTCACAACTCGCTGTCACAATCACGGCTGATGGATCGGGGGTTGCGGATCGTGCCGGTCAATGGCTACGGAATCAAGATATACGACAAACCGCCGCCTGAGAGTACTGGTCAAGGTCGAGGAAGTCTTGTGGGCGTGGCACGCCAGATTGGAGGGGTATTCCGGCTGGATGTGAAGGTTGCAGGAAAGAGATATCGAGCAAGAGGATAGGAGCTCCAGGCACGGTTGATTGCTTCGGAGGAGTTGTAGGCACGGTTGGTCATTTGGGAGGAGCTTCAGGCAAACTCTATCTTTGGTTTCTTTGTGGATTACTCTTACGGTCGTGATACCGCCCTGGAGGAGTGTGGGGACGGATCTGAGTGCGGTCATCATGTGGGTTGGTTTAGGGTTGTGCGCGGCGGAGCCGCATGCACTTTAGTTCTTGTGTATGTGTCAATTAGACTTAGCGAGAGTCAGTGAGTTTAGGTCAATAGAGAGATTCAGGACACAGGACACCGGACACCATACAACAGTCTCAAGGGATTAAATAGTTAGAAATATTCTTGAAATCAATGAAACAGTTCAAAAAACTGTTGAAACTATTAAAATCTGGAGGACCAATGTGAAAGAAGTGCGGAAATTGAACTTAGATGACGAAACAAGTTTCTGAAATGTCATCATGAGGTAATCACATGATTGAATGCCTTGAACCATACTGGAATAATGCAAAAAAGTCCCTTGTGATAATTGTGGAGAATATGGAGAACGATCAGTGCGTGGAGTCCATTTTTGGAAACCAATTTCGCTTTTTGCTGATGTAGGTCTGGATTGTCGCTCCTATATTCCCCCCTCCCCCCCTTCGAGGCACTCCTCCACTTGGGTAACACTCCTCAACATTCATCGGTGCTTCACTGATTGAATTCATGCTCTTGTATCTCATTCCCCACTCCTTACCCCTTCACCCCCTTTCAGCGCTCCTCCGCTAGTATGGGGGCTGCATAATCCCTGTCGGCGCACTGCAGCTTAGAGTTGGCCCTCTTCTGTTTCATTCTGCACTCCTCCAACATGTTCTGTGTACTTCTCTTTTCCACATAGCACACCCCATCTGGCGCTCCTATTGTCCTGGTAGTTACTCCCCGTTTTCATGCAACTATGTCATATTGCCTTTCAAATCCCTATCTAGATTCGCAGCTAGCTAACATCTCATTACACTTTTGTTAGATATCGCAAATGCAGCCAAACGACATTGGAATGCAATTCCATCTACTCCCTTGGTAGGAATCATTTGAAAATAGAAGGGGCACCAGCAGCTTCATTGCACCATTGATGAATTTGAATTCCAGCTTTCGTAGGCGGTAATGAGATGTGAGACGCAGTGGATTACATTCACACCAAGTTTGATTGATATCATTCAATTGCTTAGTCCGGATATTGTTCAGGTGTACCTGGGTTTATTCTTGCATCCCTCACCTGGATCTGTCATTCCGTAATGTAGCGCGGCAATAAAGACAATGTTGAAGAAGAAATTACCTACTATGACTCAGAAGTGATAATGAACCAGAATTGATCAATTATATCTACTGTTGAGGGACATCGATTGTTCATGTACACGCAGTGAGTCTCAGATTACTCCTGCAGTCCTCCAAATAAATATCCCCAAGCACCCAGGCATCTCTCACAGTTTCTTTGTGATTCCAATGTTGGTTCGGTTCTTACAGAGGTATTTAATCCCACTGATCAGTACAACATTTATTAGGTTAAGTACAGCCGCCTATTCACTAATTATTCTGCTGTTCTCTCTGTGTCTTTCCCATGACCCAAATTCTTCAAATTATCTCCACCAAGAAACGAATAGCCACCATCGTCGTAAGACATATCAAGAGGATTGTCCAAATCCTCTACTTCTTCAGATAGGAGCAGTCCCCTTCAGAGATATCACCAGACTCTATACTGGATGTCGGAGAGATGCGCGAGGTAAAGTATCCATCACAATACCTGACTTTCATTATGCATTCATGGTAATGAATGTATAGGTCTCCAAAAATATGGACATTGTGGTTCTGTGATGCTTGCAATAGTGATGGTTGATGAGGAGGCAAACAACAATGTCAAAGAGAAAGGGACTTGTGTGGGTTGCTTCGTGTGGTTTCAGAATTGTTGTGTTCCTCATCAGGGTGAGAGGTAGAGAAGTAATGGCGAATAGAAATTTTAATATTGATCGAAGGTGTTCTTCGCTGCTAATTTCGGACCCTGGATGACTGCGAGAGCTTGGTTCTTTGCATTGCCGGAGCATTCTGAACCATTGATAGTCACATCTGCAGGATGCAACTCAGGCAGAATTCTAGGTATGACACCATGATAGCTTGAGAACTTATCTCCGAGGTCTCTAACAATGATGCCTCATTCATGTAGCCATGAGTTCCCGATGGTTATATCTTTCATGCTTGAGTGGTTTTCAACCATTACACTTCTGACCAGGGCCATCCTCAACATGATATCAAACTCGCATAAGTGACAGCTCAAAACTTTACATTGGACATCTTGCTTCAATTTGTTCAGTAGTGAGAACAACTGATGATGTGTAGCCTATCAGTGCTTATCACAATTATATTAATACCTCACCATGATTTGGGTATTCGGCAATTGCGTCAGAGATTTAATCAGTGACCGACCAACACTCTGCCAATGTTGATTGTGACACTCTCTTTGGGTTGCAATGCATACTAACTGAAACCAAAGAGCTGGTTCACTTCAGGTCTCATAGGATCGGCCAAAGCGATTGATCACTCCGACAATTGATGCTTCGGTCTGCATCCTGCGATGACAGACAAAGCTACTGAATCATTCGGACTCCTATGGAGTCGTGGTCGACGAATCCACTTAATTGCACATTGCATAACGTCTGCTGCACACGTAATTGTGCAATAGTGCAACTCAATCGTGTGTTGTGTCGCTTGTTAAGATTTAATAGGTGTGGTTGTGTATCATGCGTACCACTAGCATTCTTGAATTAACACTCCGGCTATGATGACATAATTGCAGCATCATAAGTGAATGTGCTAGTACCTGTGTAGGTTGCCCTTATCAATCGACATGGGGCTCAAGTGTAATCCCGCTAAAGATCACTTGACTGACAAACATAGTCGTGCTCACAGTTTGGTGTTATGTATCCCTGCTCCTGATGAACCAGAAAAGTATCTGCTGCATATGGATCATATGTAGTATTACCGCTATCAGAGGAAAACCTCTAACACTAGCTCTTCCTCTAGGACCGATGACCCAACAGTTGCTCCATCTCGAAAAGTTAACAAAACAATAGATACCCCTCAGACGCCAAGAACGTATTTACATTATAATTAATTCCAAATACTGTAATAAAAAGAACTTTTATCATTTCCATAACTATTTCTTTCCAAATCTCTGGTCTCTTTCCATCAGTGGATTCTCTTTATAATATTATCTCATTAACTCTTCCATGTTCCCAAAAACATTCTCACACAATTCTGATGGATTCTAGTTTTGAGAATAGCCATCCCACTTAATCAAGTAAATGTGTTTTGAATTATCCATGTTCGAAGGTTCACTGGCGATAAACTTTTCCATTCCTCGATCCGGCATCATCCGCCTCAATCGTAACTCCCTCCTCGCCTGGATTGCTCCCTCTGTATCATTCAAATAATCCTTATTACATCCAGGGTGTATCTTTCATGATTCCGGTAGTGTTATTTTCCTATCCCTTTGATTGGTTGTCACGAACAATACCTCGAGTGGCCAATTAATAGCATCTTCCAATTTCATGCATTGGTTGCTTGATTGAATATTTTTCTTGTTGAGCTTTACTAATTCTCCCTTCTCAAATCGCTTTATCAATTTTCTTTTCTTATGGTAATACACCCCCATGGTTTCCCGAACCTTCACCAGTTGGTTGCAAAGTTGGGTAAAAACCTCAGTCATATAATCTCCATACAATTCGAAAGTAGGGTTTCGAAATTGTATTTCCGTTGGCCAGGTCATTCTTTGTTCCAAATGATACATGGCGTACGAGAGTGATATATTGGTCGACAAATGTTTGGAATTGTTATAAGAACATTCGCCCATCGGTAACATTTCTGCCGGGTCATTCTGTTTAATGTTGCAGGTGGGTCCTAAGTAGGCTTCGATAACCTGGGTGAATCATGCAGTTTGTCCATCTGTTTGCAGATGGAATGCTGTACACATACTTCTGTGTATTTCTAGTAAGTTGTATAGAACTGTGAAGTATTGTCCCATAAAGGTTCCATCTCGATCTGAAACAATGTCTTCTGGAAACCCATCATACTTCCATACATTGTCGAGATATGCTTTTGCCACTGTATGTGAATCTGTTGTCCCCAATGGAATATAGTGAGCTATTTTCGTAAATTGATCTACCACAACTAGTACAATTTCGTTCCCATTTGACTCTAGCAGATCTGTACCAAAATCTGGTGTTATCTGTGTCCATGGTTTACTGGGTAATTCCAGCGGGTGATGAAGACCATGTTTCACATGTCGTGGTGACCTGGTTCTTGGGCAATTGTCATAGTTATTGCAATACTCCCAAATATCATTTCCCATTGTTGGCCAATTGAAGTTCCTCCATATGAACTCCAATGGTTTGTCTCTCCAAAAGTTGCCTGGTACTTTCGAATTGTGTTCCGAACTCTAAATCTGTTTTGTTGATCCAAGTGGTGCATATGGTTGCCCTTTCCAGCGCAATAGTTCATCTCATATTTCGTAATGTTCATCTATCCTTTCTCCCATAGTAATCGGTTGGCAGATATTCTTGTATTCATCATCTGGCACTTTGTCACTTGTAATTTTGGCATTTGGTTCCAGGAGGGATGTTGATACGTTCCTCGCGGGGATTTTGATCTGTTCGTAAACTTTAGTATTGATTTCCATTGCCCCAATTTCTAACCATTGGTCCGGGCCTCACAGTTGTCTAACCATTACTGCTATTGTACCTCTCACTCCTGAGATGTACGCCAGACTCCTGGATCATATATCTGCTTTGTGGATTGCCGATCCCTTCCTGGACAATATAACCAAGTGAAATTCCTGGACTGTCTCAGCCCTTCTGGGGTGTTGTCTGTTGAGTACATTCTGTGTTGAATAATATGAAAGGTTCTGATGATCTGAAAACACCACCACCTTATGCTCGGTTCCTTGAACAAAATGTCCCCGTCTTCGCAAGGAATATAAAATGGCAAGTATTTCTTTATCCGAAACAATGTAATTGAACTTGGCCAGTGACACTTTTCCCGAGATGAAACTACATGGATGAATTGTGCTTGGCTCAAACTTCTGGGATAGAATTGTACTCATGGCAAAGTGTGATTCGTCTGTTTCAATCATTACTGGTCAGTCATTTTTGAAATATCGTAATATAGGTGTTTTCCCCAATGTGAAAATTATTGTAATTGTAAGAAATGCTGCGACTTGAGAATCTCTAAAACAATAGTTTTTTCTGTCTCCTCTTAATGAATTTGTTTTTGGCAATACAATCGAGGCGTAATTTGATATGAATCTTCTATATAAGTTCCATAATCCAAGTAGCTGTTGAACTTCCTTCAGTGAAGTTTGTCTTGCCTATTTGACTATATTCTTTGCCTTATCTGGGTCCATCCTTGAGGACCTTCCAGATACAATAAATCCTACAACAGGTACTTCTTCGGCATCGAATATCCATTGATTGATTTCTAACCACATACAATCTTCCTGCAATAAATCGAAGACATTTCTGCCCTGGCAGTGATGATTGTTGATTGATCCTTTGGTAGGTATCGAAGTGTCATCCATATATGCAACCACTACTATTCCGTTATCCAGCTCTTGTTCAATTGTTGTATCCATTACTAATTCAATAGCTGAAAATGGTTGATGTATTCAGTTTCTTTCTCATTGAAATGTTGCTGGGGTGTTTGTTAACCAGACTTGCATGACCACATGATTGTATTGGCTGCATTTTGTTCGAAATGTAGTGAATGTTTGATTCCCAAAGCCATTGTTATGGAATGGAATCCAGCTTTCCAATCAATCTTCATGATGTGAGTCACCACATTGACTCGAGTTGCTAATTCATCTATAACCGTAATAGAGTTGTGTCCTGTACCGTATATCAATCATGATGTCGGTAATGAACTTAGAAACAAAGACTTTCTGAACTACAATTTGGTACAATCCCCATTCGGGTTCCTGCTGGATTATGTAAGGGTCGTATCTTGCCTTCTTGAATCATGTTGTCGAAATATTCTTTCCAAACCCCTCCCTGTTCTTTAGAGTGTTGATAAATAGGTACCATTCTTAATTGTTCTTCGGGTCCTTTAGGTTCGATCCGATGATTGCGTTCTTTATGACTTCGTAGTATGTCCACCTCCATTGGATAGAATTGAAGTTAGCACTTCTGATAGTGAACTGGTAACTTCTCAGCGATTGAGGGGTTTTTCATGATATTAGCTCCACTATTTATCATCTCGGGTCAGAGAGTCGCATTATCATCAACATCGATTTTGTACTCAGGATGTAACATTCAGTGTCCAAAAGATTTATTGGCTCTATGTCGAAAATGTAGATGGCCTGTCATTGTGACCTTGGCCTGGAATTGGTTTAGGTACCATGCAGGTATGAAGGCATTCTAGTCTTCAGATGTTTTCATAACATTATATGCATGGTCTGTTGTTGTTATTGTTTAATCATATTGTATTCAGTCTAATTAGAGTACGACTTAGACCAAATCCCCTCCGCCTCCAGGTGAGCCGGCTAGATGGCAGAATGTCTCCACCCACTCCCCAACAACGCAAATTTCACCCCCTCCCATCTTCCACTAGCCCCGGGAACCATATTCTAGTCCTCCCCCAGAAATGTAACTGTTCGGATGCAGTGTTGCATTGGCCAAGCACAGGGTGCCATGTTATGTGATTGCAGAGGAATACGCCAACTATGCTCCGAGGGAAGTGCAGTGCTGTATGATTTGTCTACCAATTTTCGCTGTTCAAGTGGGTAGATGCATCCCTGGGAACAACTCCTGGTGCATGCGTGCCAGAGTGGCAGGACATTGTAGCCTCTCCAAGTGTTGTCGGTCGGAGCGTGCTGTCTTCAGAAAATCTCTTTATTGAACTGCTGCACTGTCACGCCCTAGTTAGTTATCCTCACATCTTCCGCATGACTTGAATCGTCGGAACTGGTGGAAAACTACCGAGAAGATGGCTAGTGGCCCCAGAACAGGGATCACCAGTCAGTGTCGATGCTGAGTGGTATCGAGCAATGCTCAGACGAGATACACTCCCCAATGGTTGGTGGACACACACAGGTATGCGATAATGAAGCCAAAGTAAAATCACAACCTGGCCAAAAATGGGGAAGTCTTGGCAAACAAGGTGGTGAGGTGTGTTGTAGAAGGTGTGTGTTATGCTTGGTCTGCAAAGTCGTGCAATCTATGATTTCCTAAAGATATACCAAAAGATGTGGCAAAGAATCCTTCAATGTGAATCCTTCTTACTCTGATGTCCGAAAATGCTGCTGGTAAACTCCTGATTACCACCGGTATTAAGAATGACTCTGTACTTTCACACAAAATACCTGAGGACATACTTCCTAGGTCCGACATGCATCAGCCTGGGCATTGTTTCCCTCCAATGTTGATAACAACTTTGTAGATTGGCATTGTTCCAATCATTGTCCATCTGATTGTCGAAATTTTCTTGCCTTTTACGTTTCCTGTGCAGTAAAAGACATAATCGTTTGATGTGTTAGTTGTTTTGATATTCTCTTGGGTGAGATCTGAACATGCTTTGTGTTTCAACATCGTTATCGTTTTGACAATAACAATACCACAATGGGTCTTAGAGGTGGTTTGGGATTGTGTTGATTTTGTAAGGTATGTTGTAATTGTATCTCCTTACTGACCAGCAGTTTTGACCTTCCATTCATCATCAGAGGAGAAAAATTAAAAGAAAATGAAAAAGAGAATATGTTTTCAATCTCACTCCCACCAATTTTGTGATTGTTTCGAAGATTTTTCCTCAGAGCCTTCCTCATCAGTTACCACTTCAGTGGAATCCCTTAGCTCCTCACTGGAATTGTCTTCAGTGGAATCCCTTACCTTATAGCTTGCGTCTCCTTCCATATATAGATCTTGCGGATCTTCTCCTTCCGTATGTAGATCTTCCTGATCTTTCTCCAATTCACAAGCTCCAACATTCATGTTTTCCTATTCTTTTTGCGCAGGAACATGAGCTGTTCCTTTTTCCTTCTGGATCCATCTAGCACTATGCATGGTTTTGTAGGATCCTTTTTGGTCAGCTGGCCATGCACACCTCATGCATTCCTTTTCTGTGCACCTCCTATCTAGTTTGCTACTCTCAATTCCCTCTGTCTGAGACACAAATGTCATAACTCCTTCCTCAGTTGTTTTGTCAGCAAATTTCTTTTGAAGTCATTCAGTTCTTTGATTGTTGAACTGTTTTTTGACTCGGAAGTTGTCTGGTTGTTTCCTTTTGGTTTTATAATTGGAAGGGATTATGATTTTGAGGTTGGTTTGTTCTCCTTCCCAGTTTTTCGGCAGTTCATTCTGCTCATTGAATGACATCTATTAGGTATTCATCGGTTTTACCAGTTATGTTGATGGTATGCATTTGCTCGAGTATTTTGATTGGTAGTCAATCCAATATTCCCTTCTTGAGCGCTGCACCTGTCAAGTGAGCCTTATCATTATGAATTTGAATCTTTGTGGACATGTCCGGAATGTCTCCTTTGTATATGACCTATTGAAGCTCTGTATATGTTTCATCCTGAACTTCTTTGCCTTCAAAGTGAAGTTGTATGGAATTTTGGTCTGCCATCAGAGATCGAGGGAACTTTCCTGCGAAAGCCTCCCTTTCCTACTCACAGAGCAAAGCCAATGTATTTTCTTTGGAAAACCTCTAATCTAGTTTATAGTTCTTCCTTGTGTTTGAAATTTCCCTGGTTGATCATGAAGGAACATTTCAAAAATCTCCAACCGGGAAACGAAGTCTTCCGCAGGTGTTTCTTTGAACTCAGGTCAGTCTTCAAGTTCATTTGGGTTGTCTTCTGCTTTTCTCCGCCTTCTTCGTTCAGGTCGAGTTGGTCCCACAGGGTTTGGGAAAGAATTTGGTGGATTTGGTGGATTGGGTCCTGCATTATATGGACCTGGATCATCATCTCGGTTATTGTCTCCATCGCCGGCGGCATTTCCGTCGCCGTCTTCTGCTCCTCGTCAAAAATTTGCGTTGACTTACTAGGAGTTGTACTGAGTATCTTGCAAACTGCTTCCTGTATTACTGTGCCTGCTTATTCTGAAATTGAATCATTGAGATGGGGGTGTTCGACTAGATCCTGGTTGTATCGATTGAGGCCTATGTGAGGTACTCTCTGATAACCTAGATTGATCCATATGTGTTGTTAAACCTGTCGATACTTCCTGGGTTCTCAACAAGGTGTCATCCACAGCCTTTCCATGTGAATCAATATCCTTCTTCATAGGTAATGTCTGTAACTGTATCGCTATTAGTTATTGCATATTCTCCAAAGACTGTTCTGTATTTTTCCAGGCTTTAAATTTGTCCTTAAGCTTTCTGAAGGTATTTTGAATGTTTAGTAGTTCCAATGAATTTGCCATGTGTTTCTTGCTTAAGTCTGCAATCTCAACATATAGCCCTTGAAACAAGGTACTTGCTTCCTCAATGATACTGTTGTCTTCTTTCTGAAGTCTATTAACTTCTATTTGTAGTTCTAGTACTACCTGATGTATTTTCATCTGGCCTACAACTCCAAAAACTTGTCTGTGTAACTTCTATTGTTGTGTTCGAAGTCTAGGATCTTGAATGTCAAGGTCTTGAATAACTTCCTCAAACTCTGACTCTGGAATTGATTGTCGGAGTTGCATACGTGGACTGTGTGCACGACCCGTTGTGTGTTTCGCGTTATCTGTGCTTGCACCGGGTCCATACCTTTCATTGTTACTTCTCTGATTCCTAATTCAGCCACCTTGGGTGTACCTGATACATTGTTCAGTTTGAAATGGTTGCTGGCTACTTTCAGCCTTGGTTGGGATTTTGGCATCGTGATGGAACGTCGCAGAATATGGCGGGAAATTTCCCTCCAGTCAATTTCTCGACTCTGGATATGCTTGGGGTAAGTTCTCTACTAGAATATGTAGGTCTGTGCCTCAGATTTACCATTGTACAAGCTAATTAAACGATGTGTAACTGGTGTCACATATTGGTCTGTTAGAATTATTTCCCAACAATGATCTCTATTACATATGACCCACTCACAATTTGCTTCTCTGTAATGACATTTGCTGATTCTCCCAATGCCAGAAGCTGCTTGTCCCTGAAATTAACCAAGGTGGTTGATGGTATAACATCAGGTGTTTCTAGTACCAAAGTGGCAATCTGCTGGTTGTGTATCTGCTCTGGTTCGTTCAAACTGACACCTGATACATTACCAAGGTTGTTGAATACCGTGGTTGAAACAGTACCTGTTTCCTCCAACTATGCAATCATAACTTTGCTTACAATCCTGACAATGGTTCATAAGGAGCCAAGAACTCAGAAAATATTATCCGTTATGTGGGTATTTATTCCCAATAATTGATACAACATTTGTTGGATCAAGTACAGCCACCTAATTACTAATTATCTTACTCTTCTTTCCTCGTCTTTCCCAAGACTCAACTTCTTGAAATCATTTCGAAGAAAGAACTAATAGCCACAATCGTCCTGAGACATATCCGGAGGATTACGAAAACTTGTGTATTCTTCAGACAGGAGCAGTCCCATTGGGAGATCTCTCCATGCTTCATAACAGACATCAGAGAAAGGCGAGAGGTAAAGAGCACCTCCTGATATGCGACTTTGCCCGCGTTGCTGGCAAAAATAAGTAGAGGTATCTGAAAACAGAGACCGGGTGGTCTTGTGTTGGTTGCAATACTGATGCTCTGGGAGGATGTATCAAACTATGTTGAAGGTGAAGGGACTTGTGCTGGTTGCTTTGAGTGGTTTAACAATATGTATTTTGCTCATGGTTATTGGAGGTAAGGAAGTAATAGTGAATAGAATTCTTCATAACATTTTAAGGTGTTCTTCACAGCTAATGTCTGACTGTGGATTCCTGCCAGAGCTTGATTCTTCTCATTGCCAGAGCATTGTGAGCTATTTATAGTCAAGTCCTCAGGATATAGCTGTGTCAGAATACATGCTATGACTCCATGCCAGCTTGATAGCTTATCTCCAAGATCATTAACAATAATACCTCATTGAAGTAGCCACAAGTTCCCGATGGTTATGGTGTTCATGCTTTCGTGGTTTTAAAACATTACGCTCCTGACTAGATCCATCCTCAACAAGATATCAAACTCGCATAAGTGACAGCTCATAACTTCAACTTCAACATTTTACTTTCATTTATTCAGCAGTGAGCACATCTGATGACACGTAGCCTATCAGTGCTTATTGCAACAATATCATTGCCTCACCATATTTTGTGTATGCAGCAATTGTGTCAGAGGTTTAATTGGTGACCAACCAATACTCCGCCAATGTAGATTCTGACACCCTCTCTGGGTTGGGATGGATACTAACTCAAACAAATCAGCAGGTGCGCTTCAGGCCTCATCTCTTCAGCCAAAGCCATTAATCCCGCAGACGATGGATACTTAGGTCTCGATCATTCCATAACACGGAAGCCCCTGGATGATCTGAACTCCGCAGGAGCCGGGCTTGATGCATCCTCATAATCGCAAATTGCGTACCATTTTCTGCACACGTAATTCTGCAAAACCACAACTCAACTGCGTGTGGTCTTGCTAGATAAGATATAGTTGGTGACGTTGATAATGAAGAACACTGCCAGAATTCCTCAATCAAGCCTCCGGCTGTGGCGACATAATTGCGTCATCCTAAGTGAATCAGCTAGGACCAGTGTGGGCTGCCCTAATCAATGGACATGCGGCTCAAGTGTAATCCCACAGGAGATCACTTGACAGACAAACACAGTCGTGTTCACGGATAGGTGTTATGCAATCTTGGTCCTGGTGAACCAGACGAGTACTTGCTGCATATTGATTATATGTATCATTACCGCTATCAGAGGATGACCCCAAACATTGGCGACACTCCCAGGTGTATCGAAAGTTCTCTCTGGTGCATTGACATGCTTCGAAACATAACACAATCACTCCCAAGGTACTCGTGTACCAGTCATCAGACATCCAAGTTACTTTGCAGGCTGGCCAGAATTCCCTCCTAGAGTGTGATACTCTCCTGAAAGTGATGGTTCTAAGTTTACACTCCATATCCCCTCAGACATTGCTGCAGGCTCCCAGAGACTGATATACATTGAGCTGATGTAGGTATATGCAACTGATAGCTACAGGTGGACTATAGACCCTTCAAATAGAGGAAATACATCACAATCTGTGTATCTGTAGGTATTGACATCTAGAATACATTATTGTAAATGACTAGGCCATGTCGAATAGCATACTCTGCAAGCACTCCCTACAAGCACTGGTGCACTGATACAGCAGCATAAGACATGTTCAGAGCCAGGTGAAATATGTTTAATATAGCCAACCCATCATGAACAGTAGATCTTTAATGAGATTCTATGTATACACCGATACATGTAATCACTCAGATCCTTGTGTGGAACTGAATTCTCCCAATTATTACCTTATGCGATACATGGCCGTACAGACCTGCATTTGCCTTTACAACTGAGTGGAAGAAGCCATCATTATTATCATTAAAGGAATAATGAACTGCAGCTAGGTAGAGGCACATATGGAGGCCACTCCAAATACATGATTGATAGACTCAGAATAGATGAGGGTAGAAGTATCCAATCTAGATGGCAGCCAAAAGCAAATGGCACTGGCATTTAAGTTATGCCTCCAAGAATATAATGTAACTACACAGTGTGCCAGAAAATTAAGTGCAAAGCAATAGTTGAAGGAGTATTTTCATATGATATCCACCAATATACTCTTCGACCAAACTGTACAATTTTCAGGGCCAAATACATGGCTCTGACAGTCTCTAAAATCAAAAAACAGTTTGAATTTGAACAGTAAATTTGTATATTTGGCATCACACTTTCCAAATACTAGAAGAACTCCCACAGGCTGAAGCAGCAAGTAATTTTGACATCTAATCAAACCAAGAAACAGAGCTACCACCATGCATCATGTTTGAGCAAATGGCCCAACAATGACAAAAGTACAAATACAAGCTACGCAAGCTGTGAGACAAAACCAGAACCAGAGCTTTTCACTCTATATGTATTGTACTAGTTTATAGTATTCCAAATGGTGATGGCAAGCAGAAAATGTACATTGACTTCCATACTATCAATAAGCTGACAGTTATAGACCCTTGTTTCCAGCTATATCTGGAGCACACCATTTTGTGCTCACAAGGTGCAAGGTGTTTTTGCATTCTGCATGTAGGTACCTGCCCGCAGTACCATTTTATCAACCGAGAGTGAAACAAGACAACATTGTCAATCGCTGTGAAATACACCAAGAATGGCTGAAAATGTCTTATAAACTAGCAAACACAAAATGGAAGTATTGGGATCAGCAGTCGATCTCCTACAAAAATTCACCCACAGTATTGATTACATCGTATTGCTGCTCTAAATTGGAGTCAACTTGAACTGCCGAGTGTCACAAGGGAGACTTGTAAGGATGATACCCAATACTGGTTGTGCAGAAGGTGTAAGTTCGTATTTACACATATGGCGGCGTATGAGAATGTATGAGAAGATACCGTTATGTATGTGGATATTATAATGTAATAGAGTTCTAGGTGGGTAAGATTATCACAGGAGGATATAGGGAGATTGCAAGGCATCTATATTTGGTTACAGTTATACAGCTCTATATATGCCACATGCTATTAACAAAAACCTAATCATTACTCTGGTTATATTATCCCCCCCATTAGGAGTAAACCCCCTCGGTTGCCACATATGGCTGTTTACAAGAGAAAACCTAAGAGAAGAAACTATAACCATATGCATAAGCCTAAATGTGACATACAATGCCCTGCAATTCATGGCTTCGCCATAAGCAGCCTTATGGTGGATTGTTGGTAGTGGGAAACTCCACTGCCTGTAGTTGGTGGTCAAAGCCTGTGGGGAAGCCATTTCTACCAGCCTGTAATCCATATGATAGTTTGAAGATAACCCTGTTGACAACATCCACTCCAACTTCTCCATGTCCTATCATTGTCAAGGCTTCTTTGGATGATCTTGGTGAATGTCATTTATTGATTTTTTTGTATTCCCATGATTCTCGACACACTCTCAGCTAGTGTGGGCAAGACAGTAATCTACCAACTTTAGGAAATAATTGAGCCTCCAGTGGCATGACTTTGAATGGAGGATCCAGTAGCGTATCCATTTGTTACTGTCATCATCGATTATTGGCTCCTATTAAGACAGTGACTAGTCAACAGTATGAGGTATATAGCAATCAAGCAAAGATACTGGGAGCACATTGTGCTGATGGAATGTATTCAGAAGAGCTAATTTGTAACCATTCAAATTGATGACCATATGTACTATGTATAGTCCGGTCCATTTGTAATCCAACTTCTTCGACAGTCTTGTGGTTCACAGGTGCCACATTTATTGCCTGACTGTAACTCTAACCTCAGAAACAACTGCTTTGCCACCAGCATAGAATATCTGATGAGCTTGAGCCTGCTGCAAGTTGTAACAGAATATTTGGTGGGTCTATTTCAAGCCAGTTGGAAAGCTGTCTGTTTGGAACTCTGATTTCAGGCAAGATGGTTGAGTGGGAGCCTCAATCTGCATTACAGGATGGTAGGGGTAATTTGCCCAGAATGCATCAGCAAAATGTATTTTAGTCATTGGGAGCCTCCAGGAGTGTCTGAGAGGATGTGGAGTGTAAACTTAGAAGCGTCAATTTCAGAAGAGTATCAGACCCTAGGATGGCATTCCGGCCAGGCTTAGAAGTAACTGGGATCTCTGTTGCCGGGTACAGGAGTACCATGAGAGTGATTGTGATAAGTTTGGGAACACATCAAAGCGCCGGAGAGAACGTTGGGTGCACCTGGGAGTGTCGCCAAAGCAACGTGGGAATCATAAGCAAACTCTGAGAGATGTCTGGGTTCGGATGGATATTCGTTCAGAGAACTGCAGGCGTGATCTGAGACTGTCTAGATGTACATGAGCAATCGAGTTCCCTCAACGGTGAATATGATGCATGGATTATTGTTCAGTATCACTTCTGAATCATACTAGCTATCATCTTCTTCAACATTGTATTGTTTGCCTTGCTACATTAAGGAATGAAAGAAAAAGGTAAGTGATTCAAACATCAACGCAGATACACCGATACAATACCCCGACTTAGCGATCGAATGATATCAGTCAAACATGGCGTCAATGTCATCCACTCCATCTCACATCTCCTCAAGTCCGATGAAAGCTGGAACACACAATTCATCGACGGCGCAAAGATGCTGTAAGCGCTCCTCGTCTTGGCTGATTATTCATACCTGGCGAGAGGATGAAATTGAATTCCAATGTTGTTTGGCTCGATTCGTGATATCTAACAAAGGTGTCATGTGATGTAAGCTTGCTGCCAATCTGAATGGGTGTTTGAAAGGCAATGATTATTCGGATGAAAAAGGGGAGCAACCACCAAGGAAAAGAGGAGGGCCAGATGGGGAGTGCTGTGTCGAAAAGAGGAGTACACAGAAGGTGTTGAGGTAGGGCAGAATGAAAAAGAGCACCAAATCTACGCTGAGGAGTGCCAACTAGGATTGAGGAGCGCCCATACTAGCGGAGGAGCGCCGAATGGGGAGTGGGGAGTGGGGTAAGGAGTGTGGAATTCAATATAGCAGCGACAATCCAGACCGAGGTGCACAGGTGGGAATTGATGGGTGCAGACAGTGTGGAATCATGTGCGGAATGAAATAGATGAGGGTCCATCTAGGCTGAGGAGCGCCGATGAGGATTGCGGAGTGCCTATCCTCGCAGAGTTGCACCGCAGGGGGGGTATCAAGCAGCTCACTAATGTGTTATGGATGAGTGCAGTGGCTTCCGGAGTAATATTGATCACATGGGATGGGCAAAATGTACCTCAATATTCATCTTGAGAAGGAGTAATATTGATCACATGGGATGGGCAAAATGTACCTCAATATTCATCTTGAGAAAACATAACTGTGGCCTTCTTTCCACTGGCAAATTCAGAAAGAGCACTATGAATACCGGCAGCTGCTAGCGCTAAAGTCTGCGGAGTGAGGGATTGGAAATACTGGGATGTCGTAGGCTGGCACCCCAAGCTATTGGTGGTGAAGAAAAGTTGGTTGTAAATTGGATCAAGTACATCCATTCGGGTGAACAATGATTTCTCATCATCAACGACCTTGGAGAGATATGCATCATCAAACACCAGCTCCTTAACCAGAACCAAAAGATCAATCTGAGTGCTCAAATGCAGCTGGTAACTACCGACAACAGTTCACTGCGCCCCATCTGCCAACCGACCTCGAATGGTCCTTATCTTCAGTGTTAACTATGTATATTTTGGGGGGTAGTCAATATCCGAAATCAGATAGAGGAGAATTACACACAATCAAAGCCTTACAGCCTTGTGTGTTTCCAGATCAATTTCAAGAGATCGACTGCCAGGCAATTGACACCCAGATGGTGTACCTACAGGAGCACCTTTCAACGCCTGCTAACGATCCTGAGCTTCAATGGCAAGTTTCCAAGCTTCTCCAACAATCGAGTACTTCGCATTGGACAATATTGGCCAAGGAGTCTTCGTGAATACCATCGCCTCCATGAACCTTTTTGCTATCTCAATTGTAGCCTTTTGGTGTTGGGGAACATTGTTATCTGCACTGGCCTTGGGTTGTGGAACATTCTTGTCTCCACTAGACTTGTGTAGCGGCAGCGCCTGGGTGGATGGTGCACAGTCAGAGTCAGATAATTTGTTGAGGAGGGTTGACTTTTAGCGTTTGAGCTGTGATGGTGCCATTGCCCCAGCTGGATTTCGGGAATTTGGAAGCGGAGGGCATCCAATAACAGTATTGGCACGGCTCAGTTTCGTTGGCAGTGGATCCCTTGTTGTTCTGAACAACTTGTCCTGGCGTGCCTGGCCTAAAAGCCGGACCCGAAATGCCGAACCGGAGATTGGACCTGCCGGGTCTAGCCACACCTCGCAATACACCATGGTTGAAGGGTATGGGTCCTGGTTTCGACTGCCAAGATGCAGCGTGTCAGGTCATCAGCTGGGTCCGGGACCGAACTGAACTTCTTTTCCTGCCCGAGCCCAGACCGCTGCCAGGTTACCCAGACCCGTTGCTAATGGTACACTGGTCTTCTGCCATCGCAATACCCCTACACTCCATACAAGATTTTGATTGAACCATATCTTCCACCAGTCACCATATCTATCAATCGTACTCTGTGCTACAAGAGTATTCCCACCGGTGATCTACAGCAACCGGACATCCTTTTTAAACATTCTGTTATACATGGACTGTGTGGATGGAATCAGTCAAGGATATAGCATATGTCGAAAATGTTGGATCATTACCGTAAATGTGAGTGTCAACTTTCAGAATGTGTCAGCTACTGAATACACCATTGGTATAATTGGAAGTTTGCAATATTTTTTCCCAGGTATATATATTCCGATCCAACTTCAATAGTATATGGTGGGGAAATCTGCTCTGGGGACTGTTCGCCTTTACTGATGGGGTACAAAAGAGATATAGAAGGTACTTGAAGATTTCAATATATATAGGCAATCAGTTCTCCTATCGAAGAACTATCGCAATGAGATTGCATTGCGTAGAGGAGACCACAATTTGTGAAATCGGGGCTCAGCATGGAGTTCATCTCACTTGTTATTAATGCACCTGAATTGCATCATTCCTTGCAGACTTCACAAAGCAGTGCATCTCAATGATGGTGGAAAATGGTTGGTGGATTCGATACTTCTTATGCGTAAACAACACGCCCCGGTTTGCCTGCCAGCCCAGGTGCGACCATCATTGATAGTCCCCAGATTTGTCAACACAGACTGGTGAGAAGTTGGGGCAGAAGAGGTTTGCTTACAGTCCAAATTTTGCTGATGTCCATGTAGGGTGTAGTATATATAGTGGCATGAATGTTAACTGGTTGCACCAGCAACTGAATGGATTATTTAGGGAATATACCTGGGAAAGAATTTTTGGTTTCTGAAAGATACCAATCAGGGGAAAAAGGGTTCCGTTGTGATTGATCAATGATTCTCAACAATTCCTTACTTCTATGATATACAACTGTCTGAAGACAAAGGTACCAAAGTGACAGTATGGACTATTGCCTAGTACAAGCAAACACTGAAGGTCCGGCTTCCAGTGCTTGGCCTTGTCCTTCAAGAGAATACTGATCAGTTTAAGTTTATCAAATCTTTCACCAACTACATATTGATTGCCAGCTACCACTGCCACACAGAAGCTATGCTTAACTTCCTCCAGGTTGCACTTAGTGGAATCAGCAGCAACGTTCACCTCTTCCTACCACACCTCACGGGACACAGTATGAGGAGATATCCACAATTGATTCACTTCCCCACTTTATGGAATAGTTTAGTGAAATGGGCTCTGTTGATAATAGTGATACTGAAATATCTAAATCAAGTAATCAAGTCCTCATCAAGAATGGCGACTATTCTTACAAGGAGGTTAACTATATTCTGCAGAGATTATGATGTGAAATCCTCCTGTTTTATAGCAACTGAAGAATCATTATTCTACAGCATATAATGTAATCAGATTTCCTCTCAGTGAAGACAGATATGCGCTGAAAGATTCTGATGGGGCATTCTCAGGCATCTGACATATTATCACCTAGTTTGATACCCTGCATCAATAGTGTGATGTGCAAATGCAGCATGATTGCATCTCTGACATTTCCAGAAAGTATCAGCATTTCAGAGGGTAATGATGCTCTGACATCCAATTTTTCAACACATCAAGCAGATAGGTGCGGCGGCCTATACCTACCCGCATCAGTATCCCATCCATTGTCATTTCCTTGTCAAACGAATCACTGAGCGAATGGCATTAGAGTAACTGTACAGCTGCATAATTATCCAAATACAGTTGTTGTTGAGAAGGAAAAGTGTGTGGAGAGGTGCAGCTGACAAGGCGATTGATTCCACACAATTTTGTAACAAGGAGATGGAGCGCACTGAAAAATAGTTCAGTAAGTTACTAATGACATTTGCGTTCAAAGCTGCTATACAGTTTCAGTTTGGCAACAGCATCAATACATCAGATGCCAGGTCAAACTGGAGAGTCATATGTTAGACATTGCATCACAACCTGTTGGTTGTAGATTTGAAATCTCTATCATCTGCAGTGCCAAGTAGAACCCATGGAATGAATATGTAACATGATGGGCAACACAGGGTATGAAGGTTTGTAGATAATATTTCAGCTCTAATACCCATGCAACTTAATCTGAGCAGTGATGATAGACAATACATACTGAACTGGTAGGTATCGTGGGTATGATATCGTACAATACACTTGATGGCTTGGATATGTCATTCCCAACAGAGCTGTTAGGTATCCAGAGCCATCACTTGGCAGTACCGCCTTTGGGACCTTGTTAGAGTCATAACAAAGCCAGATTTCATGTCAGAGTCACACTGGTCAGTTACATTTATCACAGTGGCAATTGTCTGATCATATCAGAGTGCACTGGTCAGAGCCACGATTATCAGAGTCGGGATCGTCAGAGACCATGCCATAGCCACACTTGTCAGAGCCATATTCATCAGAGCCAGAATTGTCAAAGACAATGTCAGTGTGTACTTTCATAGGCATGTTTATCAGGGACCATGTCCAAGCCACACTCGCCAGTGCCAAATTTATATTAGCCACAATTGTTGGAGAGTATATCAGTGCATACTTTTATAACTGTGATTATCCAAGACTATGTCAGAGCTACACTTGACACAGCTACAGTAATCAGACTGGGAATGTCAGACCACATGAGAGCCACACTGATTACAATAAAGTGGTGATAAATTTGAGTGAGTATTGCATGACCAATCGCATGAGAAAGATATTAATCATCTCAAGACAGTCGCATACTGCTGATGCACAAGTCAACCCAAGCTATCCACAGTTCACACAAATTGCAATTAGATGGTGAATAAGTCCCAAGTATCAGCATATATCAAGCTAACATGGTTTCCGATTTGGTCTGTAACATTTGACTTTGTTAGCGTTGTTTATATCAGATCAGACTGCAGGAGTGGTGAGAGTTACTGGCAGGTGAGGTGGAGGAGTGAAGCATTGTGTATATACTTTACAAAACAAGATTCTGCACCCAAAATGTAGTATATATCTTGATCAAAGACCCGATTGCTCTAATATAACCTAGGATTTTGCCTTAATATTATTGTATGTGGACAACAACTTGTTGGTATTACAATCGGAATTAGATCTCTTGCGCATTCATTCACATTCTCATATATATGATGCTATAACATCTTCAAGATAATAAAAATGTTCCTGAATGTTCTATGAAATCCAATAACTAATCATATGAAACCTACAATTTGCCCTGCCACATCAGTATTAACAACTGCCCATTACTGTAACATGCCAACAACCATATTAATCATGGTTACTGTAACAGCAAAGCATTTCCCAACACAGGGTATATACCTCCACCTATAATGATATTTCATCAGGAGTTCACAATATTACACCTCTACTATTCGTTTTGGTTAGTGTAATTGTCCTCAAAAATTCAGAATCTTGTACTATGTAGCCCAGTTTTCACTGACCATCTGGGACATAGTATTGACACAACAACCAGTTATATGCTGCAGTATGATTAAGATTCCACACAATATGTACCACAACTACAGACCACTTCCTGAATTTGATCAATTCTGGCCACTAATATGTTGCACCACTGGGAAACATAACCTTACATGATGCATAACCTATAGTGAAGCTGTTTGGGGGCTATTAATACATAGCAAACTCGATGCTTGGTACTATGAAGTCCTATGGACCTGGGTGTGGAAGCTGACAGTATTATACTATCTGCACATGATGGCTAGAGAATGTGTGAGATTCCATGGGATGTCGGAGCGCCAGAGGCCTGATGCCAGGTCGCAGTGTTTCATCACACAGTGTAATGCTATGAAATGTGGATGAGCTAGAGAAATGATTCCTCTAAGCAACTCGTTTCATTATATTGAGCTGTGCATTGTGGGAGAGCCAGGACTGACGCCTCTAGTATGGTATTCTCTACATAACATGATATGGATCACGGGAGAGCCAGGATTGATGCCCCTGGCCAAGAATTGTCTACATCTCTAGCCAAGGATCACGGCTGAGTCAGAGGCCTGTTACCTCTGGCAGGATATATTCAGACCAAGCAACGAAATGAGGGAGGGTTGGAGCAATAAGACACCTGACATCCTGTTGGGACCATACGTTCTCCTACTCATTATTGTCATCTGCCTCCTCATCCACCACCACGTCCTCTTCATTGTCTGCTGAGTTCTTGTCAGCACTGGTAATTCGGTTCCTGCAGTATTGTTCAGACCTTGCAGCATCATTATCAGTTTGCATGTCTCCTTCAGCTTCCAATGGTTTGGGCCAGAAATGATCACACATGACTAGGTCAATAGTATTATTGACATAGCAGAATCAGGTGTCAGGGATGCAAATCAGGTGTACAGCCACCCAGCTGAACGTGAGAGTAATGACAACAAGGTCAGCCTAGGTTAGACGGAATACATTGTCGGAGGCTGTAAGCAGCCCATTCGAAGGCTGACAAACACCCTGGTTTTTATGCTTGAGCTCCTGCAAAAAGACCAATGCATCTCATCCATAGGCCATCCAGTAACTGTAGAATCCTTGGAAGTTGTGTCGAGTTTAAGTCCCCTATATCACCTTTCAGAGGCTCATATGCCTGGAACCACATAAAGTCATCTGGAGGCCCTGCATTGTGAAATGATTGGTCATATGTGCTGCACAACATATGGGCAGTAGAATCGTGACCATTGAAGCGCTGGAAGTTGGCCACAGGCGAGGTGAGCAGATTGAATTAGGTGGCGTGTATCCAGCTGATGCCTATCCTACCAGCGGTGGGTATGTTAATGTGAAATCCAGTGTATTGATGTATGTATTCTACAAGTCGGTAGTTGTACAGTGGAAGACACTTGTTCTTGACCAAACAGCCCTTTTAGCTGCAGGAAAACAGCCCACAAACTTGGATATTTCCCTTATCCTGGCAGACACTTAGGGGTAAAATCTCTGGTATCGTCATTTTTTCAGAGTTGCATATATTGACAACATTGTGATCCTTTGGTGTAAATAACAGAAGTGCGTCCTTGATTATGGTGGTCCTGTGGGCTTCCTTAGCCAGCTGCCAGAGGTAAAGGAACCACATTCAGAGGACGAGGATGCATAAGTAGTGATTGAGAATCAGCTGTTCATATTCAAACTTGAGATGTGATTGGCAACAAGGGCCCATAAGAATTATTGGATAGTTCATTCACCGTGTTTCATCGCTGTCTTTGACTGCATGTCAACAGCGCTCAATTTATTCCTCAAAATGTAGCATTGGGTCAATTCGGACGAAGTAAAAGCTCGTACAGTCATGTACTGGTGAATTGGAGAGTTCCTGTTGGCACTTGGTGTCATCTGTATTCCGGTGTTCCCATTGGGCACTGGGAGGGCTTTCTCCATGTTTGGCCCTTTCAACATACTGCAGGGCATGATCGGCCTTGAGTTGCATCTTTAGGTCATTCATGTGTGAATGGGCGATGCTGTCTGTGGCCTTTGACATCTGGTAGGTGGTGAAAACATCCCTAGTTGGATCGAATTCCACAAAGCATTCTGCTAGATGGTTGAAAGTCTCTGTTGTGAGCGTTCAGTCTTGCAAGACTAGTCTCCAGCAGACAACTAAATCAATGGAGGTGAAAGCTCTCCGGAATACCACTGGCCAGCATGGGAGGGGGTCGTGCACTTGTGCCCCCGATGCTGGGTAGCTAATTTGACTGACATTTAGCATCTTGTTATCACTCCGATGTGACATTTGCCAGTAGGCCTTTGCACTCTCTCAAAAATTGCGGTATGGTGGAATGCCAGCCTAAATCTCATCAAATACCCCAGCATTCGTGTACTTTTGTCATTAGAACAATGTAAATTGGTTCAGATGCCACAGGCAAACATTGCAGATACTCTAGTGGACCTCACCAGTGCTGCTTGATACTTTCAGAAGCTCCCAGCCCCCCTGGAGCTAAGCAAAGTGCACCCAGACTCTGCAAGAGCATTCTCAGGTGCTCCTGAGAGGACCTGCACTTATGGAGGTGCATGCAGGATACTACGAGATTTGACTCATCCGATAGTCAAACTATGGAGTAGCTGAGACCTCTGTACTTGTCGGCAGGAGAATTTGACAGCAGCTGAGACTGTTGGTCAGGTCAGCATGAGAATTCAATAGCAGCTGAGACCGCTGCACAGCTCTGCAGGAAGCTTGATGTGGCATTCTCCCAGCAGTGGTTCTTATGATGCCATAACCACAAGGCATTTAGTCTATCATATTCGTCATTGATACAGTCACAAGAATTGCAACAGCATGACATGACATTTATTACATATGTCTCTCTGTATATAGACATATGGTGGATTTGACTGCAGACTGTACTCAAGAGTGATTGGAGAAGCATCTTGAGACGCTGATTGAGCGAACTTACAGATGAACTTAGAGGCCATTGCGTCAGAAAAATCTGTTGGTCACCATGACCACCACTGAGTTTGACAGTGGGAAGCTGGCATGAGGCATGTGGAGATGCAGAGATGAATGAGACTCAATGAGCGATAGCTGAGATGGATGTAGCAGCGGGGAGTAGATATTCCGGAGACCTGGGTTGTCTGCATGAGATTTGGCTGGGTAACTTGTGGCCCCAATGGGTCTTGCCAGCTCCCATGTAGAGGAAGAGGCCAGGCTCTGTCACTGGTAATCAGCTTCAGGCTGTGGTTGCAATACTTGGCCTTGCCAAGTATGCCCTCTTCTCTGTATATCAGTCTAGTGTTATACCTCGTTTGTATCAAGAGACATTTGTGCTTCTTCCATGTTCACCTTTCCTCTCAACTCTGGGGTTGATAGACCTCACCTCATTATTCGAAATATATACTGTATCTTTCCCAGCTCATGGTCCCATGCACTTGAGCTTTCATACATCCATGCAATCTGTAAGGTTCCTCATGCACTCTTGGTAAGCCTTAAAGGAGCAACCAATTTGTGGGGTCTGTAAAGGCCAGGCACCCATTCATATCCTCTAACATTGTCCTATGCTAATTGAGACAGAACTCCCCATTGTGATAAAATCCCTTCGAATGCTGTTAGAGGTGGGCAGAGTGTTGACAATGGGCTCTCTGCCTTCGAGCTCCACCATTTCACCACCATGAGTATGTTAACTTAGAGCTGTGGTTGGAGGCCATGACCAAGTGAGTTTAGAGATGAACTTAGAGGACAAGATTGTGTGAACAGAAAGATCCACTTGGAGGAGGTGATCGAGCAAGTGTGGAGTGCACTCTGAGGCCATGATGGTGTCAGTCTGGAGATGAACTTGGTGGTCATAATCGAGTGAGATTGGAGGTGTACATGGATGCGGTCAATCTGGAGGTGGCAGTTGGAGAGGGAGGCATGATGGGAGATGAGATTATTGACTGCCTTCAAATGCTTTCTTTTGATAGATTGGGACGACAGGTAGCTGTAGTGGAGCTCCTCCATCTAGCCGGCTGACCCGGAGGTGTAGAGGAGTAAGGGGCTGTAATCCTCTAAGCGTGGTGAATACAGTATATAGTTCAAAGAAACAGAAGCTGAGACTCCATTCATTGTTTAACTCGTAATTCTCGGAATGTAGAATGCTGAGTACAACAATATCCACAAAAAGATCAGAGATGTGCAACAGGCTGAGAGCGGGAGACAGTGGATCTTCAGATGATGCAGTACTCGGTGTATGTTGCACTCAGTGTTAACTCATGATCACAGCATGGAGAGATAGCACAGGATGACATAGCTTAGTGTTCTTAGGTGCTGTGATAGGTGAGGACAAGAAAGAGAGAGATGAGATGAGATGGGGGCAATCATCATGAGACACTGCGATGTAACAGAGTATAGTGTGGAAGTCAATTTCCCATTCCTGATATGGCAGGTACGAGTAGAGATCTGGTGGGTCAGAATGGCCAACAATGTCATCTCAACCTAGTCAGGCAAGTCGTACCCCTGATTGCTCATATCTGCTCGTATCCTCCTCTTAATTCCCGGCTTCATCCCCAAACACTCTTCCTTGTCCACATATCTACCATCATTGCAGAACACAAAGTGAAGTCATCCCCCTATATCTCTATATGCCATGAACAGGAGTTAACACTGAGCACAGCATACACCACGTACGGCATTCACCAGGTAGATCATACACTGAGTACAGCATACATGGAGTACAGCATACGCGGAGTACAGCATACATCGAGGACAGCATACACCAAGTACAGCATACACCAAGTACAGCATGCCCTGAGTACAGCATACACTGAGTACAGCTTCCACTGAGTACAGCATTCACTGAGTACAGCATGCACCGAGTACAGCATACACCGAGTACAGCATGCACCGAGTACAGCATACACCGAGTACAGCATGCACCGAGTTCAGCATACACCAAGCTCAGCATGCACCAAGTACAGCATACACCGAGTACAGCATGCACAGAGTGCAGCATACACCGAGTACTGCATGCACCAAGTACATCATACACCGAGTACAGCATCCAGTGAGAACAGCATCCACCCAAGCTTGTCTCGCTTCCCTTTATTCACACCATCTTTAGTTGACTCCTGAATGTAGCTCTAGCTGATGGTGTGCTTCCCAACAAGATAGACCACCACCAGCCAGCTCACTAAGTGAGCCCTAAGGAAATGTCTCCTTATCACATCCCCACAGTTGCGAGTCAACTATCTGATCAATAGAGTTTCAGCACCCAGCATGCCTACCATCGACCCCCTCTAAGTACTCCACCAAACTCACTCAGTCATGGGCTCAGACTGCATCTCTATGTTGACTTTGATCATGGCCTGCAATTGTATCTCCCAACTCACTGGACCACGGCACCCAGATTCGCATGATAATGGCCCCCAGGTGTACTTCCGAATCCACTTGATCACAGCCTGCTAGTAAAGGTCCAAACTAGCTTGCTAACGACCTCCAAGTGCATCTCCAAACTCGGTACTTCACAGCTCCTGAGTGCATCTCTCAGGTCACCATATCACAGCCCCCAAGTTTATCTTCATAAATGCTTCACTTCAGCATCCGAGTTTCCATGATCATGGCCTCCAAGTGCATCTCCAAACTCCCTCGTTCACTGCCTTGGAGTGCATCTCTATGTTCACTCAATCACAGCCTCGAAGTGAGTATCCAAACGCACTCGATTATGGCCCCCAAGTGAGTATCCAAACACACTCAATTACGGCCTCCAAGTTCACAAGATCATTGCCTCCATGTGCATCTCCCCATGGGAAAATGTGAACCGGTCCGGAAGACTCATGCAGTCCTCCCAGACAGTCTGGTTGATCCCACCGGTGCTTCTATCTACTTTCAGATCCTCCCAGCCACCAGTGGTGCTATACAAAGCGCTCTTAGACTCTGCAGCAGTATTCTCAGGTGCTTCTGAAAGCACCTGATGTTATGGAGGTGTATGCAGCATGCTCCAATATTTGACTTACAGGATGGTCAAAATTTGGAGCAGCTGAGACCTCGGCACAGCTCTGCAGGAGACTTGCTGCCATATCCTCACAGCGGTGGTTCTTAGAGTTCCGTTGCCACAAGCCATTTCATCTATCATATTTTTCTCTGTTTCAGTCACAAGATTAGCTACCTCATAATATGTGATGTAGTATTGATCTAACTCTCTGTCTATATATATATACGGGTGATCTGGATGCAGACGGTGCTGGAGTGTAAATGGAAGAGCACCTCGAGACACTGACGGAGAGAACATAGAGATTCACTTGGAGGCCATTCTGGCGAGAAAATCTGTTTCTCACCACCACCACCACCACCACCACCACTGCCATTCAAAATGGCAGGGGGTATATGACAATACAGGGATAACAGAGATGGACAGAGCGACAACCTGGGGGGGAGTATGGAGATCCAGGGAGAATGGAGATGGACTGAGCAACATGGAGTATTTAGACGTCATCCCATTATACCAAATACAGTCTGTCTTTCTCCGTACTTGGACCCACACCCTCTTGCCAAGCGTTCCTAGATTCATGCCATGTGTGTGGTTCCTCATGGACTCTTGCCGAGGATTCATACATCCAATCAATCTGTGTGGTTACTCATGGCCGAGTACCCCTGCATATCCTCTCACCCTCTTCATACACTCCTCAAGCTAGAACAACTCTTAGTCATGTATTCCCTTCGAAACCCATTAGTGCTCCACTTTTTCACCATACCATAATTTGGTGAGCACGGAGATCTAGTTTCAGGCTACGAACAAGCAAGCTTGGCCACGCACTTGGAGGCCAAGACCGAGTGAACTGACAGATGGACCTGCAGGCCAAGATCAAGTAAACTCAATGATGCACTTAAAGGCCAGAAGCAAGTGAGTTGGAGATGCACTTGGATGCCAGGATCAATATGACTGAGAGATGCACCTGGAGAGTGTGGTCGAGCGGGTTTCGATGTCCACTTGGAGAGCGACTGCCTGTGAACACAGAGATGCGGTTGTAGTCCGTAATCGAGCATTTTTGAACATACACTTTGAGGCCATCGTTGATCGATGTTGGAGGAGTAATTGGCCGTCGTCCATCCGCATACTGTAGATTGGGAGGGAGTTGCAACGGGAGCTTGGACTCTCTTCATTGGTTAACTCGTAATGGTGGAAATGTGTTGAGTTGATTACCACAAGGTCTGCCGAGAGATGAAACTGGTTGGGAGAGTAAGACAGTCTTTCATGGGATAATGCAGTGCTCAGTGTATGCAGTACCTCACATATGCTGCACTCAGAATTAACCAATGATCATGGCATGGAGTAAACAAGAGGGATGACTTAAGTTTGTGTTGTTCGGTGATGGTAGAGTTGATGATGTGAAAGTGAAAGATCAGTGAATCTGCGGGAAATCATCATTAGAAACTGGGACTTAACACAATTTTGTGTGCCTGTCGATTTACCTTCCCCTGTATGGCAGGTACGAGTCAGGATCTGGCGGGTACTACCACTGATATGATGTCGTCTCAAACAAATCAGGCAAGTTGTACCCCTGATTTCTCATATCTGCTGGTATCATCCATATCGTTCTCATCTTCATCCCCAATCTCTCTTTCCCATCCATAACTCTAGCTTCATCTGAGAACACAATCTTGAGTCATCCCTCCCTATCTCACCATGCCATGATTATGAGTCAACACTGAGTACAACCTAACACCGAGTGTAGCATACACCGAGCGTAACATACCCCGAATACAGCTTTCATCAAGTGTGGCATCTACACAAGATTGTCTGTTGTCCCTTCATTCTCATGATTATGAGTTGACCCCTGAATGTTGCTTCACCATCTGGTGTGCCTCCCTACAGATCGACTGCAACCAGTCAGCTCTCAATAAGAGCTTCACCAGTGCCGTCACCTTGTGACATTCCCATGGTTTTGAGTTAATTACTGTATGAATAGGGTTTCAGTACTCAGTATGCCTCCCATCAACTGCCTCCAGATCGAACACCTCCAACTACCCCTCCAATCTCGCCCAATCGTACTGTGCAAGTGCATCTCCCAATTCACTCGATCACTGCCTCGGAGTACATTCCCAAGAATACTCAGTTGTGGCCTTCAAGTGTATCTCCAAACTTACTCGATTACAGTTTCCAAGATCACATGATGATTTCCTTCAAGTGCATCTCCAAGCTCAGTCGATCACGGCCTGCAAGTGCATCCTCAAAGTTCCTGGATAAACAGCTCCAACTGAATCTCTGAGTTCACTCGATCTCAGCCTCCAAGTGCATTTCCAGATTTGCTCGATCACCACCTGAGAGTGTGTTGGGAATTCACTCGCTTGTCGTCTTCCTGCACACGGTGAATTGCTCTAAAGTACCACCCACGGCCAGTTCATATATATCGTGTGCAGATATGTAGCATTATCGATACAGAGAGTACAATACAAACTGAATACATGATTTTTAAAAATTGTTCAACGATAAGTAGTAGCTATGGTTTCTAGGTGCACCAGCAGCGTTCCCACAGACGATGATTCTTTCCCAGAGTGCTCTGCAGCGATTCGATGCACTCCCAGGCATGTCATTGGCGCTCACAGGCTTGTCTTCGGCACTCCTAGGATTGTCGCTGGCACTCCCAGGTTCTCCCAGCATTGTCATTGCCACTCCCATGCCTGTCCCAGGTGTTCCCAGATGCTCTTAGGCTTGTCATCGGCGCTCCCAGGCTTGTTGCCGGCACTTCCAAGTGCTCACCTGGTTGTCATCAGACCTCCACTGCCCACAGAGATTTTTCGCTGGTGCTCCCAGGCACATGTGAAAGCCACTGCATTGGTCCAGTAAACACTGGGATTTGAATACGCTGGGATTCTGGTCTGACAACCTCGAAACACTCCCACTGACAAAGATACATTTTCCTGATCCAACCTGACTTGATCACGGCTTCATTATGCATCGCTGGGTTCATGCGGCTGTCATGTTCAGGTGCACCTCGAATTGATTTCAAGCACTGCCTATGACCTGTCCAGATCAATGGTGTGTAGACATCTAGCAATATAGATATATAGATGAGAACACATGGTGAATACATGAGTTTTAAAAATTTTTCCTCAATAAGTAGTAGCTGTGATTTCCTGTTACACCTGTGGTGTTCTGAAAGAAGATGATGTATTTCCCAGGCTGCCCTACAGTGATTCCGCATGCTCCCAGGCGAGTCGTCAGTAGTGTTAGCAATGCTTTCTGGCAACCTGCCAGCGGTCTGGGCTTGGACCGCAAATCCAGGTCAGTTCGGTTCTAGACCTGTCCGAAATCCCGACCCACTGCCTCATGGCAGGCTAAACCCGGGCCCATGACCGTCAAGATGCAGGTGTTGCCAGGTTTGGCTAGACCTGTCGGTTTCAATCTCCAGTTCTGGTTTGCAGGTTTAACTATTTATCGTCATATTCAAATATGCTACTGGTAATCACAAAATATTGCCATTGCTACATCACTGTTTGTTTTCGATGTATTGGCCGCCTTGGTGATCATAATACAGAGAGATACACACCCTACCACATCATGAAATTGAGCGTCAATGGAGCATCCACGATTGTTCGCAGTGTATTTTGGGTAATCTGACGGGCAACAGGTTGTACACTGTCAGAAACTAAGTATTGGCAGCCTTTGAAGTTAAAGGAGAAAGTGAAAGGCTCCCTACCCCATCTTGAAAATGAGCAGCAATGGAGTGTCAACAATTGTTGTTCTTGCATCCTGGGTAATCACACTGCCGATAGGTTGGACACAGTTATAAACATATTTCTGGCCGCCTTTATAGGCAAAACAGACTGTGATGCCCTCCCTACCCGATATTGAAAATAAGTGTCAATGGAATGTCAACGATTTTCAGTCTTGGATCTTCGGTAATATGAGTGCTACTTGATCACAAGCATCCAGAAACTAGGATATGGCAGGCTGTATAGGCAAATATGTACAAGATATTCCCGCCACATCTTCTGCGACACTTACAACTTATTTCATTTACGGAGGTATCACTAAGTATTCATGAAGCTTTTGATGTACAAATACAGTCAAAACGATATATATAGAAAATAACTGCCAGATCGCGCTGTGATTGACTATGAGGCAAGGCCAACAATCGTTGACGCTCCGTTGACACTCATTTTCAAGATGGGGCAGAGATGGTATCACATTCTGTTTTGCCTATCCAGGCGGCCAGAAATTCACTTATGACTGTCTGCAACCTATCTGCGGTGTGATTACCCAGGACACAGGACCAAAAATTATTGACACTCCATTGATGCTCATTTTAACTTATTGTGTAGGCAATATTTGCTCCCATCGATAAATATATGAAATATTTTTCAGACTTACTGCCTGCCTTTCTGTCCGATTGAGACTCAACCCGTTGGCAAAGCCGTGCTCAGTAATATTCTTGCACAGGCCTATCTCATTCTACCACAATTGATATATCTCTCTGAATATTACATTTTGCCAGCTAGAGTTCAATCTATGAACAATTATCCTCATGCGACTGCTCACTATTCAGCCATAACATTTCTATAAGTGAAATTCTCGATCAAGCAACATGTAGAACCTGGTGAAAACATATTGACCCAATCTGTCCTACTTTTTCTTGTTTCCCTTATTCCTCCTTGTTTCCATGCGCTGACAGTCATCAACCCCTCTCCAGCCTGGTTCATTGACCTCTCTGTTGGCCGAATCAATCCAGGAACATTTGGTGCGGCACTCACAACCCAGTGCTCTGGGCATTCCGAATCCTTGATGCCAATTTCTGGCTCTATATCAAATGCATCGTCTGACTCGCAGTCCTCTTCTCTGTCATTTGGATTATCCAAGTCACCATACCAGTTAAGCCAATTTTTGGTGTCGGAAATGCTTTCAGGTGCACAATCCTCATCACTTTCGCCTGGATGGTGGTGGATTGGTTGGATTTGGAGGACGTTTAATACTTGAGTTCGTCCTCCAGGGAGGTCCTTTGCAGACAACCCTGGTGGAAATGGTGATCTTTCCGACAATTTAAGTGCAGCCACACCATCATGTTGAAAGTTTGACCAGGGTGCTTTGATGATCTGTTCGGTATACGAAATATATCTTACGGCTGTCATTTGCTTGATTCGTGCGCGGGATTCCTTCTATGTACCGCATAGGTTTTGGCTGCCCTGTCACATCTCCAAAAAGTCGTGGATCCTGGCCATTCTGTGAAATGATCTTTCCTGCGCCAGGTTTTTCAATTCCAATTCGTTTTCAGTTTCCGTGTTATCCAATGCTGCGCAATTGCCCACCAATATTCTGTTATTGGTTTGAGCAAACTGCCTTACTATGACTTTTTCCCACAGCGTCTCTCTAGGGGTATTAGACTGCCTCCAGGGAATAATGTCTTGCCCAGGGAAAACACTGGCCCCGACTCCGACACCCTGTTGTATAATAGAGGATATGTCATGCGCCACATTAGAGACATCTGCGTAGTTTGGGTGTGTTTCCTCTTGCTGGAGCCACCAGTCAGTGATATCTGGTAACATAAATGTACTGCTAATCTCCATGGGATTGGAGTGGTAATCATTAAAATTGGGATTAATTTGCGCCCGGTTCTTTGGTGCTTCAGGGGGTAAATTCAAATCAAGCCTGGCGGCTGTCAATGCAAGTGCAGCACGAGCACTTCGTCTGGGTGTCGTTTCAGCCATGCTTTTAGGTGTTAAGTAATCTTCAACATTGCTGGAAAAATCATAGTGATCATAAGACGATTAACCAAATGCAGAAGCCGGTGCAGAGGGGAAGATATCCCTGTGCGGAACATTTCCGGATGTAATGCCGGACATTTGTCGATGCTTGGCACAGTATTTGTTCTCCAGATACTTCAGAAAAGCCTCCTGGCATTTGGTAGTATAGGAAGTGTCGTCCTCAGGATGAATATCCATCGCCATTTCCCACTTCCAAATGATCGCAACTTCCGCAAAGGATCAAGGATATGTGCCGAAGTCGGAAACAGACTGGCCATTGGAGTGACTGCAGCATAATATTTGGACAGCTTCTGGCACGCAACCTTTATGGCGAAGTATAAGTCTTCCTTCCATTGTGTCTTCTTGTTAGCCCAAGCTCACATAATGCCATCCATATGATTGAACATGTCATTGTAGTCAGTGATGACATGATGCAGAGTAACTGTATTCCTTTTCGACATCCACAGGGCCCAGTATTGGAATGGGCTGAAAACCTCCATGATGTACTCGACAATTGTCCATTCAACCTGTGTTGTGAAGAGTGGCCAGTAATCGCTGCATTTCGAATTCTTCAGCCACTCCCAGGTAAGTTCTCATAATTGATACGCTGGCTCCATCATCTCCACTGTCGAATTCCACCGTGTTGTCACATCCATAATTGGTAGTAATGCAATTCGTACTTTGACCCTTTGACAGTCAATGAACTCGTTTCAACAACCTGGTATCAGCGTAATCAACACAGCAAGCATTCGCAGCTATATGAAGGTTAGTTTCAGGTCTTTCGCTATATCTTGATATAAATACTTTCTCAATTATCTTTGCCAAACCAGGTCGCATAGCTGACAACTTGTTGATTCTAGCATTGCCCTCTTTTCGGAGTGTTTGACTCTTCCCAATATTGTTGCTTTCATTCTATCCAAATTGCTGTTCGCGCTCATAGTCTTCCAAAGACTTGGTGCGGCCTATTACACCGTGATTGCTCATGAACGCACCCAAAGCAAGCTCAATGATGTGCGCCATGCACAGTATATGGTTTCTCATTGCAGGTCACCTGATTCCCGAGGCCTCAAGGGTTGATTGTAGTTCCCGAGTCATTGAGTAATTGAAGAAGCGTTGCCTGTCATAATTCCAAGTAAACGGCCATCGGTATGGTTGAAACGATCCAGAACCTCCTTCAAATGTAAGGCTAGCCTTGCTCCAGTATGTTGACCTTTGACCTCGTATTCTCAATTTGCATTCAAAATGGGAAAAGAACAGCCTATTGACCTTGTCAAATGCGAGTTGTACTTCTCGCAATGCCCAATTTCGATCTATATAGTATGCTGTGACCGATGTTATTGCTAATTGCCTCGTCGATGTCCCCCCATCAAAAGCTAAGAATACTTTCATCGTTGATGGTGATTACTTCTTAATTGCATTCACAGCCAGTGAGGATTCCCTCCGGCAAATTGCGCTAAGGGTGCTGGCGGATGGCAGCACCAGCTTGCCATGTAATGCCTTGAATAACCACCCCCGCTCGAGGTTCGATATAGCATCCGATGGAATGTGAGCTGAATCACATCCCAACATGAGGCAGTGATTCCAGGTATCATGTTGATATCTGGCAGTTAGGTAGTCCTTTGCTGCGAGATTAGAGTGTTGTGTCTGTCGATTGTGTTAATATACGTAAGATCTGAATGTCGAATATAAATGTCCTTAGCGAGCTTACTATTGTAATTCCACGACTGCCATATCTCATCAATATGGCCAAAGCGGTATCATCAACGGTTGAACTGGTCGATTCGGAAACCTTGAACTCTGTTATTTCGTTTAACTTTGCAATGTGCGGTTTTGCCAGCAAGTGTTTCCCCACGGAGCTGGTCCCATGTGCTGATTGATTGCGAAGTACTTGATGCCAAACGCTACATATGATGCCAAGGCTGCCAGACTCCTCATTTCCGCAATCCAAACAAAACCGCCACGAAGGAGCATGTTTAGAATTACTGCGTGCCGCAGGACGTTTTTAGACAACATTCATTAAAGCCCACCAAGAATCGATTAAAATTTGTAAAGTAAGGTCGCTCATATGGCGGATAAAGACATGTTTATTTTGGGAAGATATCATAACCTATAACAATGAGGTATTTATGGATTGGGAATCCGACATGTTTGTAGGAATTTGAAAGCTGTCAGATTCCAGTTGAGAGACTGTCAAAAGTTACATTATTGTTGAGTAGAATGCTGGTGCTTAAATATTGACTCTTGAGCTACACCAGAGACACATGTAAGACCTGTGAGCCATTGCATGAAGAGTTGTGAAGTTATATACAGGGTCATACTGACAAGACTGACCTTTGAAAGCTCCATTTACGAACGATGCAAGGCATTTTGTTGCTGTGAAGCTAACTGCGTCCCACATAACCTGTTGCCGCTCCGCTGACACTCATTGTTAGGGGACGGTAGCGGAATTGTTCATGGCAATTTTGCCTACAAAGAAGGCCCATACGTTGATTATTGGTGTATGTCAATGCACAGCCCTTGGATTTTGCAAGTTCCATAACCAGAAATCGTTGACTCTACGTTGACGCTCCATTGAGGCTCCGTTGATGCTCATGTTTATATCATAGTAGCGATGCGATCGATGGATTGTTGCCTAGAATGGTGGCAGGTAGTCCGATCATGGGTTAATGTCGCCAGGCAGCACTTGGATTTCCAACCATGCAAGGGTAAAATTTGTTGACGCTCTGTTGACGCTCATTGTTAGGACATAGTAGCGATCTTGTCCCAAGCATTTGTGCCAAGAAAGGCGGCCAATATTACGATTATGGGATAATGTCGCTGTACAGTCGTGGGATTTTCCAAAATGCAAGGCCAAACATTGTTGACGTTCCATTGACGCTCATTTTCAGGACAAAGTAGTGATGTTGCCTGAAGCATTATTGCCTAGAGAGGAGGCTGATGTTCGATTATGGGTTAATGTTGCCGCACAGCCCTAGCATTTTATGAGATGCTAGGCCATAAATTGTTGACGCTCCTTTGATGCTCATTTTTAGGACATAGTAGGGATGTTGTCACAAGCGATTTTGCCTGGAAAGGCAGCCGATATTTTGATTATGGGTCAATGTTGCCGCACAGTCCTTGGATTTTCCAAGATGCAGAGCCAGAAATCGTTGATGCTCTGTTGACTCTCATTTTTAGGATGGGGCAACGCACGTGCCATTGCGCGTTTTAGCTACAACAACTACCAAAATATCAATTTTGGTAGGAGCTGACAATACAGCCCTTTGATAGTCGAATTTGTAAGCCTGAAAATTGGTGACACTCTGTTGATTCTGGTGATCGCAACTAGTGCGGGTAACTCGCCAGCGGTCGGGGTTTGGACAGCAAAAAGAGTTCAGTTCTGTTCCAGAACCGTCCAAAAACCTGACTCGCTGCTTCTTGGCGGTCCAAACCCGGCCCCGTATCCGTAAACCCGCGTGTTTCGCAGGGTTTGGCTAGACCCGTTGGGTCCAATCCCTGGTTTTACATTTCGGGTTGTTCTGTTAATGGTCACATTCACATATCCTACAGTTAATCGTAAAATAGTAACAATGGTATGTCGTTGTTTACTTGGGATGTACTAGCCACCTTTGTGCTTGAAATATGTGAACAAATACTCCCTGACCCATCCTGGAAATGAGCATCAATGGAGCGTCAATGATTTTAGGTCTTGCATCCTGGGTAATCAGTGCAGGCATTGGTTGCAGATAGTCATAACTGAGGTATTGGCCTCCTTTATAGGCAAAATCAGAAGCGACACGCTCCCTGCCCCATTATGAAAATGAGCGTCAAATGAGCATCAACGATTTAAGGTCTCACAGCTTGGGTAATCCAAGTGGCGCATGATTGCAAACATCTATTAAGGAGGAATTGGCAGCCTCTCTAGGCAGATAAGCAAGTGATGATCCCACAACAGCCTCCCGGACAAAAACAACATATTCCATGTACAATGATCCAACGAAGAGTTCATGACTGTTTTCACCTAGATAAACTGTCATAACATCGTAGATATAGAATAACCGATGCATCATGGTTTCATTACCCATTGTGGAAGGCCAAAAATTGTTGACACTCCAGTGACGCCCATTTTCATGATGGGGCAGCGAACACGGCTCTATCTCATTTCCCAATAAAAGCGACCAATATTTTGATTGTGCATAGTAGCGACCAAATGGCGTCTGAATTACCGGACTTACTAGACCAAATATCATGGACGCTCCGTTGTCGCTCATATTTAAAACAGTGCAGGGAGCGTTTTGCTCTCTCCATTGCCTATACAGCCAGCCATTACCACATTTATGAATGGCCGCAACCAATCGACATGCAGATTACCAATGATGCAAGACTAACAATTGTAGACGCTGAGTTGAAGCTCATATTCAGTATGGGGCAGCAAGCGTGTGGCTCTCTCTTTTGGCTAAAAAGCCAGCCGATACCGCATTTATGAATGGCCGCAACCAATCACCACGCAGATTGCCAATGATTCAAGACCAAAAATCGTTCACGCTCTGTTGACACTCATTTTGCCATGGGCATATCCACAATATGTTATCATTTAATTTGGCCTAATATGTCATTATCGGTGTTTTGGCAGTCTTTGTACCGCCTTCATGTACTTTCTCCTTCATCAATACATTGTTCTTTAATAATACATATAAATATATTCTTTAAAATATGCTTTAAAGTGTCTGCTAATTGTAGATAATAATACATTCAAAAATCCCGTTCCATTCGATCAATGCTTATCTCCACTGTGAGATCCGCTCAATAGGCTGCTGTCGTCTGCAAAATTGATGTCAGCTGCATTACCATGCGGCAGATAGTGTGCTAACCAGTGGATGTTCCTTCATCAGTCAGAAAATCTTGATTTAAATCTTTATCACACTGGCGATTTTTGCCATATGCATCAGGATTGAAAAATCGGGCACTGGAAAGAGGAGTATGTATATACACATATCTGGGTGGCACACCTTCGATTCCAGACAAGTGCGTTGCCTCATTGTTACCGGTTGGAACAGGTGGTATTTCGGGTGGACATGGCATCGGGTCTGGTGTCAGGTGTTCCAATCGGTCTGGTGGATGTGCACCTAGTGTTAGCAACGGGTCCGGGGAACCTGCCAGCGGTCCGGGTTCGGACCAGAAACAAAGTTTGGTTCGGTTCCATAACCATGCAAAGACCCAACCCACTACTTCCTAGCGGTCCAAACCCGGCGCCGTACCTGTCAACCAGCGGGTTTTGCCAGGTTTGGCTAGATCCGTCGGGTCCAATCTCCGGTTTTGCCTTTCGGGTTGTTCCATTGATGTTCGCATTCAGATATCTTACTTTGAATCGTAAAATATTAACGATGGTACATGAATGTTCTTTTTGGATGAACTGGCCACCATTGTGATCGGATTATCTAGTCAAACGCTCCCTGCCCCAACCTGGAAATGAGCGTCAACGGAGAGTCAATCGTTTCAGGTCTTGCATCCTGCATAATCAGAGCGGGCATTAGTTGCAGCTAGTCATAACTGAGGTATTGGCCTGCTTTATAGGCAAAAGCGGAAGCGACACGCTCCCTGACCCATCATGAAAATAAGCATCAAATGAGCGTCAACAATTTCAGGTCTCGCATTTTGGGTAATATAAGTGGTGCATGATTGCAAAGCTCTATTAAGGAGGAATTGGCAGCCTCTCTAGGCAGATAAGCAAGCGACATTCCCACGACAGCCTCCCGGACAGTAACAACTAATTTCATGTACAATAATGCAATGGATAGTTCATGACCGTTTTAGCCTAGAAAAACTGTCAGCACATCGTATATACACAATGACAGATACATCGCGCTTTGATTACCAATGATGAAAGGCCGAAAATAATTGACGCTCCATTGACGCCCATTCTCATGAAGGGGCACGGGGCGTGTCGTTATTGTTGTTCCCAATAAAGGCGGCCAATACTGTGATTATATATAGGAATAACCATATCGCTTTTGACTTACCTGACTTACAAGACCAAAAATCGTTGACGCTCCCTTGATGCTCATTTTGCCATGGGTGTATCAACAATATGTTATCATTTATTTTGGTGTAATATATCATTAATGGTGTTTTGGCAGCCTTTGTACCATATTCATATGCTTTCTCCTTCATCAAAACATCGTTCTTTAATAATCCATATAAATCTATCCTGTAAAATATACTTTAAAGTGTCCGCTAATTGTAGATAATAATCCACTCGCAAATCGTGTTTCATTTGATCAATGCTCATCTTCATTGTCAGATTCGCTCAATTGGCTGCTGTCGTCTGAAAAATGGATGTCAGCTGCATTACCATGCAGCAGATAGTGTACTAACCAGTGGATGTTCCTTCATCAGTCAGCAAATATGGATCAAAATCTTTATCACGCTTGCGATCCTTGGTATATGCATCATGATTGACAAAATGAGGACGGGGAATAGGAGTATGTATAGACACATATCTGGGTGGCACACCTTCGATTTCGGATAGATGAGCTGCCTCATTGTTACCAGGTGGAACAAGTGGCATTTAAGGTGGCTGCATAGTCGGTTCTCGTGTCGGCTGTCTGAGTCACTCTGGGGAAGGTACCCCTGTGCCTTTGCGTGCCCAGCGTGTCTGGGGATTCTGTGCTGTGCCATTTTGGCAAGGAAGGCAGCCGTGCGTCTGATTTTCCCAAAGCATAGCCGGGTGTCTTTCCATCGCAGCTGTCACATTCTTATGCCCAGGAAACTCATCTCCCCGCTTTTTCTCATTTTGGACTTCTGCTCGAGGTTCCACAATTGGGAATTGCGTACCCTCTTTTGCGGCGCGCGAAAACCCCCCTTTAGCCATTTTGGCCATATTCAAAGCCAGGCGCATGTCAGACTGTTCTAGCTGTACCCAACCTCCTTGCCTTGCCATAGTTGCAGACATGTTCAAAACCTACAAAGAAATTAGTTGCTCCATCTACATATTAGATTCAGCCATTACCTCAACCATATACACTTCGGTAGCATCCACTAATGTGGTTAAAGCCTGTTTGGTCCAATCTCAGGGATTCTTATCACTGATTTCGTCCGCAAAAATCCCAGAGCTGACTACATTATGATGTTCGATTTCGCTGACTGTGCAGACATATTCCTTGGTCGACTATGGAGGTTTCCCCCTACTGGCGGCTAGAAATTCGCCACGCAGCTCTCAGCATACACCAGCTGCATGTTATATCATTAGTTGACGGTCGTCTACCTCGATTCGACTATACTCACACCCGATCGCGTGTCTCATCTTGTTCTTGCTGAATCCGGTTTTACGGACAATTTCAACTGTGCATCCAGGGTCCTGTTTTTGGTGGCTGTATTTGCAGCGTCGCGGTGAGCTAAGTGGTCTCTGCATTGTAGTTGGGTCTCAGCGGGTAGCTTATTGAAAGAAGCGCCCGTCGTTCTGCTCGATTCTGTTCCACGCTCAACTTGCTGAGGTGTTTGTGGAGCCATGATTTGCTGCAGTGGAAGTGGAGGGATGTTGATAATGAAACGAAGTGGGAAGTCCTGTAGAAGAAGATAACGACAAGAAGTGGGAAATCCTGAGGAATATATAGTTAGCTTTGAGTCAAAATGGCATACGTAACAGCCAACTTGCTCGTTCTACAGATGATGGATCATGTCGCACGTAGCTGCCGGTTGCACTGGTTGCCAACTGTCCTGCGATTTGCCCCAAATCGGTCCGATGTTTTGTGGTTGTTTATAGGGATAAATCACGATGAACATCCATCAAAATCCCGTGTTTGTGTGATAAAACCGGTACATTCTTCGTTGGAAAGGACCATTGCTGATATTTGTCTCAAGAAATCCGTGGGATCTTACATCATACAGACGCTAAACATCAGGTCATGATCTAGGGTTAGCATCGCTATTCCCAATGTTGTGACAGTCAAAACGCAGATTGTGCTTTGTTTAAGTCGATTAAGAGTACCAACCTCGACATAAAAGACGCAGCTTGCCTCTATGTGGTCCATATCTTGCAACATCGAACATCTCATCCATCAATGAAGTCAACGTACAATACAATGGTCATTGTTCCGAACACGAATCTTTCACCACTACTGGCAGGCCAACTGGGCAAATCAACAAATCATTTCACACGACGACATCATCAAGCGAATTAGGGCAAAAGCTGCTTGGATGAATAGCGGGTCCGAGCCCTTGGGGCGTTGCGTTGCTTGCGATCCAAAACGAAGCTTGTGTCGAGGAAAAGATGGGAAACGTGCTTCTTGAGTAACCAAGAGAAGGAGAAATGGATCGAGGATTAGGTGGAAAGAGAGACCGCTGTAGCAAGAAAGAGAGTTGAAGACGCAGAGACAGCAATTGAACAGAAGCAGGATGATATGAGAAATGCTGAAAAGGTGGGATTGACAACCACCAAGCCTGAATTAACATTTGAGGAGATGTTGAACGCCATCGGAGATAGTTTGAACGATCTCGCAAGTTCCGACGATGGGGAGGTTGAGGAAGCCGAGGATACTGATGAAGAAGATCCTGTGCGGGGCAAGGTCAGCGAAAATGACGAACCCGGCTGGGTCATGGCCACAATCTCTAAAACGGTACAGGATCGCATGGAGCATTTTCGGAAGACGCAGATGATGCTTGACAACTTGACGCAACCAGGCTGCGGAGACGGGCCAACTACTTCTGTGCGAGGGATAAGAATTACGGGACAGCTGAATTGAAGGTTCCAGCGGTCGTTCCACCTCCAACGGCCGATGATGCAGCATCATCTGTTCCGACGACATTTAGTGAGGCTCTGGAGACTCTTGATAGCGTCCCTCGAAATTTGGGAATGCCGCCAGTGACGTCTCGACCAAGGAGTAGTCATATGAGACTAGGTTCGCAAAAACCGCAGCCACACAAATGCATTCCATCCCTCCCACCCGCCCCGATGCCCGATCGGTCACATATTCAGCAATCCCAGCATGTTCAATCGGTAAGCTTCAACAGCTGCATATCGAGTCCCAAGCTAATTACCATATAGAAATCGGATACCGACGAGGGCATGGTGAATGCTCCTGTATCGCAGGAGGACTAAATAGGCAAATTGGCATAAGTGACGATGTATCAATTTCAAATGCAATACCTGCACACATTTCGCTACATGTCAGCTTTTGACTGATTTCAGTGACCAAATTGTGAGACATGATAATTTGTTCATGCATGTGCAAGGGTCGGATAGGCCATGCCAATGTTCTAGAAATCAAATCTCGTTGACTGACGACCAATGAACATGATATCGTCCTGCCCATCTCCATTAAGTGAGACAGTTAATACAAAATTACAGATGAAACACACTAACAAAATATAAGTCAGTGATGTCATACGAGTCATAGATGCAGCAGTCAAAGCGCAATACGAAGCTGAATGAATGATGACCATCATGCCGCATATGATCATCATTCCAGCTGCATCACTTGCTGCACAGACCTGGTACACATAGTCGAGATGTTGAAAATTGCATATGGTAGGTCATGGAAATCGCGGAGAATGAGCTGGATGGGGAAAAGTGAGGAAGTCGGGCAAAATATGTCAAAAACTAATGTATGGATTCATATGCCGTGAATTGCCGGCGGAAAGCGCTGGAACGTGATTGTCCGACGTCATTTATCACTCAGATAATGTGTCTAGTGGTGAATCAAAAATTGAGAGGCTTGGTAGAATTTGATGCAAATGTTTATACATAGAAACGATGTATTCGCTGCCAATGACGACTATATGCATTTTTACATACAATTGTTGAGCACCCACTGACTGTCAGTACGTCATTAAGGTGAGCGTCAACAAAGCGTCAATGATTTTTAGTCTTACATTTTTGGCAAATAAACAGCTGCATAGTAACATCCTTCCAAAGTGATTGTATTGGCGGTTTGTATAGGCAAAAAGGATAGTGACACGCTCGAGGACCAATCCTGGAAATGAGCGTCAACGATGTGTCAACCATTTGTGGTCCTGTGAGTTTGATAATCAAACGAAGACATGGTCACTGGAACACATAATCAAAGGATTGGCAGCCTTTATGGCCAAAAATACTACCGTCGACATCGCTACTATCCCTTAAAAATGAGCGTCAATGGAGCGTCAACGATTTGTGTTCATTCATCTTGGATAATCGAACAGCTGTGTGACGATATTAAGCTATAATCGGAGATTTGGCCGCCTTTAGGGGATAAAGTGGCAGCGAGTATATCGCTACCACTTCCTAAAAATGAGCGTCAACGCAGAGTCAACGATTTCTGGTCTTGCACCATGGACACTGAAAGTGCTGTGCATTGACATGAACCCATAATCAATGTATCGCCGGACTTGATGGCCAAAAATGCTTGTGACGATATCGTTACCACCTCCTAAAAATGAGCGTCAACAGAGCGTCAACACTTTTTGGTCTTGTATCTGGGACAATCTAAGGGCTACGGAAAGGCTTTGAGCCATAATCGTCTTATTGGCTACCTCTAAGGGCAAAAATGCTACTGACGAGATGACATCCGCCTCCTACAATATAGCGCCCACCGAGTGTCAACAATTTTTGTGTGGGCGCAGTAAGCTACACAGCAATGAACTGGATTGCATTGTTACAGGATGGAGTCTTACGCGGTCAGACTTTTCAATATGTCCTTGTGTACCACTTCACAAATATGCATGCAATGTCTCACAGATCTGATTTTTTTGCTTGTAGCTGTAGAGTCAATATTTGAGAACCCACAGTCTGCTTTACTGTATTGTTACCTTCGGCAGTCTTTCGAGTCAGATTACCCAGATTCTCATTTGCTACGGCCATGTCTCATTCAACATCATTAAACACCTCATAGCTTGAGGTAATGACCTCTTCCGAAAATGAATGTGTCTTCATTCGTGATTTGAGCGACGTTACTCTACAATTTGTCTTCAATGCTTGGTGGGATTTAATGAATGTAGACTCGAAGCGGCCTATTGCTTGGAAAAATTCTAGACTTTGGCCTTCGTGGCAATTCTATTTACACTGTGGAATTGAGGAGACCGGCAGCCCTGGCATCATATGTATCGCTTGTCATCACATTCTTCACCATCGATCATAACCTGGGACCAGCTCAATGAGGAAACACCCGCTGGCAAAAGCTCACATCGCAAGGTGAAACGAATCAACAGAGTCAGAGGTTACCGCTTTGACTAGTTCGATGGTTGATGAAACTGCTTTGGCCATCCTGAAGAAGCAAGGAAGTTGAGGAATCACAATAGTGTGTTTGCAGAGAAAGATCATATTTGACATCCAGTTTGATCCATATTGACCGGAATGACAGACAAAACGTTCTAAACTGGAAGCTAAGGACTTTGAAACCACCGAATTTCACCACGACACGTCGAATCACTACCCCATGTGAGGATTTATTTCGGCTCATATTCCATGGAACGCTATATCTGATCCAGAGCTACGATTGTTATATAAGGCATTACGTGATGACCAAATGCTCCCGTCCGCTACCACTCTTAGCAACATTTGCCAGAGGGAATATGCACTGACCGTGGATGCAATTAAGCAGAAGTTGCCATCACATAATACGGTTAGTTTAGCTTTGGACGGATGGACATCTCTGAACAAACTCGCCATAACGTCGGTCATTGCTTTCTAGATTGATCAAAGCTGGGCATTGCGTGAAGTTCAACTTGCTTTCGATAAGGCTGATCGCCTGTTCTTGTCCCATTTCGAAATCCAATTAAGGATGATAGGTGAAGGGCCAACACGCTGGAGCAAGGCTAGCCATGCGTTTGAATGACGTGCTTGATCGTTTTGAGCTCACCGATGCGTGTTTGCTTTCTATTACCACTGAAAATGCTTCCTCAAATTACTCGATGACAGACACATTGCAATCAACACTTGAGGCCTCTGCAATCCAGTGGCCTGATTTGAGGAACCACATACCATGCATGGCGCGTGTCATTCAGCTGGCTTCAGGTGCACTGATGATCAGTCTGGGTGTAAAAGGCCGCACCGAGTCTTGGGAAGCCCATGAGTGCGATCTGCAATTTGGAGAGAATGAGAGCATAGACATTGGGAAGAGTCAAAGACTTCGAAATGAGGGCAACGCTAGAATCAATAAGGTGTCGGCCATGAAACCATGTTTAGCCAAGATAATTGAGAAAGTGGGTATTTCATGATAATTTGGAAGTCCTGAAATTGATGTTGATATAGCAGAGAATGCTTGCTCTATTGATCATGCTGACACCTGGTTGTCGAAACGAGTTCATTGTCTGTCAAATGGCCCAAGTTCGCATCAAGGTACTACCGATTCTGGATGTGAAGACATGGTGGAACTCAACACTGGAGGTGCTCGAGCGCGCCTACCGATCATGTGAATTCACATGCAAGTGGCTCCAGAATCCAAAATACACTGATTACCGGCCACTTTTCACAACTCAAAATGAGTGGACCATTGTGAAGTATGTCATGGAGGTATTGAGGCCATTTCGATATTGGACCCTGTGGATGTCAGAGATGCATACAGTCACATTGCATCACGTAATCACAGTGTACAACGACATGTTCGATCACATGGACGGCGCGATTTGAGCTTTGGCCAAGAAGAAGACTCCATGGAAGGAAGACTTGTTCTTTGCTGTGATGTTAGCTCGACAGAAGCTGTCCAAATAATACGTTGAAGTGACTCCAACGACGGGCATGCTGGTCATTTCTGCACATATTCCCAATTCTTTTTGGAAGTAGCGATCGTGTAGAAAGTGGGACATGGGAATGCATATCGATCCTCAGGACGAGACATTCTATACTACCCAATACCGAGAGGTCATTCTGAAGTATGTTGAGAATGAATACTGTGCCGAAAATTGACGTATGCTGGTCAATAAGCACCAAAGCTCACCGCGCAGCAATTTCATCCTCTCTGCAACGGCTTCAGGATCCTGTCAATCATCCTTTGATCGATATGATTTGTCAAGCGATGATGAAGAATACTGAACGCCTAACAATGTGGCTGAGACGACACCCAGACAAAGCAATCGTGCTGCATGTCTAGTGACCGCCGCCAGGCTCTATTTCAATTTGCCGTCTGAAGCACCAAAGAACTGGGGGCAAATTAATCCAAATCTCAATGATAACAACTCCGACCCAATGGAGAGTAGCAGTACATTTTAGTTACCGTACATAACCGAGTGGCGGCGTAGACAGGAGGAAACGCACTCAAAGTACGCCAATCGTTCCAATGTGGCGCGCGACATCATCTCTGTCATACCACATGGTGTTGGAGTGGAGGCCAGTTTTTCTCTTGGCCGTGATGTTATTGGCTGGAGGCAGTCAAAAACCACAAACGAGACACTTTGCGAAAAAGTCGTCGTAAGACAGTTTGCTCAAGCCAATACCGGGATTTTTGCAGCCGCTGACCCAGAATTGGATACAACAAATACACAAAACAACTCGGAAATGATAAAAGATGCGGAAGAAAGGAAATTGCACAGAATGGCCAAGGTTCACAACTTTTTGTAGATGTGGCAGGGCAGCCGAAACCTACAGGCTACCCAGAAGGAATCTCGCACTCAAAACAAGCAGCTGACCGCCTTGAGAGATATTTCGGACAATGAAGATATCGTCAAAACATTGTGGTCACGCCTTCAACATCATGGTGCGGCTGCATTCATATTGTCATGAAGATCTCCTTAGCCACCAGCTTTGTCTGCAAAAGACCTCCCTGGAGGACAAACTCAAGTATTGAATATCCGCCGAATCCGAAGAATCAACAGTGATTCAGTCGAAAGTGATCAGGATAACGCACCGGAAAGCATTTCGGACACTGAAGATAGGCCTCGCTGGAATGGGGACTTGGATAATTCAATTGACAGCGAAGGCGATAGCACAGTGGACGCTGAATCTGATATAGAGCAAGACTATAGCATCGAGGATCCAGAATGCCCAGAGGAGCGGGATGTGAGCACCCGGCCAAATGTTCCCAGATCGATTCGGCCTACACGGAAGTCAATGAGAGAGGCTGAAGAGGTGTTGATGACGGACAATGCAATCGAAACGAGGAGGAATAAGGCAGTGAAGAAAAACATGGACAGTATGCGTCAATGTTTCACCAGCTTCTTTATGTATTTTTACTGAGAGTTTCAGTTGGAGATTTATAATGCACGAATGGTGAGAAGTAGCTCGTGAATACCAGTTGATAAACAGGTGTATTGGAGACGCAATGAATCTTTTGACAAGATACATGAATTTTAGTCGTGTGAGAGTGAACAGTGCAAGAATGTTACTGCGCATGGCTTTGCCACAGGGCCAAGTCTCAATCTGTGACAAAGATTACCAAGAAGTTCAAAACATGATGAACACTAATATCAATAGCAGCAGATGTTGAATGGACAATACAGTAAAATGAGCGTCAACGAAGCGTCAACGATGTGTGGTTTTGTAAGTACGGTAATTACACAGTGAATTGGTCGCTGTTATGCATAACCGATCTATTGCCAGCCTTTATAGGCAACAGAGACCGCAGGACGGTCATCACCCCATTCCGAGAATGAGTGTCCACGGTGCATCAACGATTTGTGGTTTGTAAGTATGGTAGTTTCACAGCGATTTGGTCGCTGTTATGCATAACCAATCTATTGGCAGTCTTTATTGGCAAAAGAGACAGCAATACGGTCACCATCCCATTCTGAGAATGAGCGCCAATGGAGTGTCAACGATTTGTGGTTCTGTAAGTACGGTAAGTACACAGAGATTTGGTCGCTGTTATGCATGACCGATCTATTGCCAGCATTTATAGGTAAAAGAGACAGCAACACGGTCAACGCCCCATTCTGAGAATGAGCGTCAACAGAGCATCAACGATTTGTGGCTTTGTAAGTACGGTAGTTACATAGTGATTTGGTCCCTGTTATGCATAACCGATGTATTGGCAGGATTCATTGGTAAAAAACACAGCAACACCGTCGCTGCCCCTTTCTGGGAATGAGTGTCAATGCAGCGTCAATGATCTTTATCTGTGCATCGTGCATAATTTATGTTCCGATTGGTTGCAGACATCCATTTATGAGATATTGGCTTCCTTTACTGAGAAAAACCACAGCGACATGCTCGCTGCCGCATCCTGAGAATGAGCGTCCACTGAGTGTCAAAGATTTTTAACTTTGCATCTTGGGTAATTTATGTCCCGATTGGTTGCAGACATCCATTTATCAAATTTTAGCAGCCTTTACTGGCAAAAACAACAGCGACATGCTCCCTGCCGCATCCTGAGAATGAGCGTCAATGGAGCGTCAACAGTTTCAGATGTTGTGTATGTGGTAATCGAGGCATCGTGCTGATCTTCACGTTCAGACAGGAATTATTGACCGCCTTTATAGGCAACAATACAATTTATCAAAGGTTATACACCGATTCCAAATTAATTGTTATTGCAAACAGCAAAGCATGCAAAAACATAACCTTGGTTGATGAAAACGCGATTTTGATAAAATACTATTAATACACACCAACAACAAGAGCCTTATTGGAATCTATGAATGGACCCGCTGGGCGACCCGCTGACAACCCGCCTAATTCAGACTGCTAGGAGTTTAGCATTGAACTGTACCCAAGTTGACAATTTGGGTGTAGTGACAACCCGGACTCGGACCCGAAGTGACGGTCCAGAACCGTTGCTAACACTAGGTTCACCCGCGCCTTTCCTTCTCCAGCATGTCTGGGGATTCTGTGCTGTGCTATGTTAGCAAGGAAAGCAGCCGTCCGTCTGGTTTTCCGGAAGCATAGCCGGGTGTCTTTCCATCGCAGCCTTCACATTTTTATGCCCAGGAGCCTCAACTCCCCACTACCTCTACTCTCGGACTTCCGCCAGAGGTTTCTTGGTTAGGTATTGCATTTCCTCTATTGTGGCGTGCGAAAACCCTTCTTGGGCCATTCTGGCCATATTCAAGGCATGGCACATGGCAGACTGTTCTAGCCGTACCTGACCTCCTTGCCTTGCCATAGTTGCAGACATGTTGAAACCCTTCAAGATATTGGTTGCTGCATCTAGATATTAGATTCGGCAATAACCTCAACCATATACACTTCCGTAGCATCCTCTAATGGGTTAAAGCCTGATTGGTCCATTCACGGGGATTCTCATCACTATATTCGTTCACAAAAGTTGCAGAGCTGACAACATCATGATGTTCGATTTCGTGCACTATGTGGGCAAATCCCGGGGTTGACCATGGAGGCTTCGCATTATGGGCGGCTATAAATCGGTCACGCAGCTCTCTACGTACTGCAGGTTTAAATTATATCATCAGTTGACGGCTGTGTAGCTCGATACGACTACACTTACATCCGATTGCAGGCTGCTTCTTATTCTTGCTGCTTCCAGTTTTACACACAATCATTGTTTTTGCATCCAGGGTCATATTTTCAGTGGCTGGATTTGCCACGTTGCGATGAACTAAGTGGTGTCTGTGTTGTAGTTGGGTCTCAGCAGGTGGTGTATTGGATGAAGCGCCCGTCGTTCTGCTCGATTCTGTTCCACTCTCACCTTGCAGAGCTGTTTGTGGAGCCATGATTTGTTGCTGTGGAAGTGAAGAGATGATGATAACAAAACGAAGTGGGAAGTCCTGAGGAAGAAGACCATGAACAGACGTTGGAAATCCCGAGGAATATATAGTTAGCTTCAAGTCGAAATGGCATGCGTAACAGCCCACTTGCTCGTTCTACACCAGATGAATCCTGTTGCGCATAGTTGCCCATTGCATGGGTTGCCAACTGTCCCGTGATTTGCACCACGTTGGTCCGACGTTGTGTGCGTCCTTCCAGGGATAAATCAAGGTGAATGACCATTGAGATCTCGTCTTTGTGCGATAAAAGCAGTACATGCTTCGACGGAAAGGACATCTGCTGCAGTTTTTGTCAGGAAATCCCTGGGATTGTACCTGCAACAGAAGCTAAATATCATGTCATGATGTACAGTTAGCATTGGTATTCCCAATGTTGTGACGGTCAAAACGCAGATTTTGCTTTATTCAACTTGATTCAGCGTACCAACCTTGACATAAAGGACGCAACTTGCTTCTATGTGGTCCATATCTTGCAACATCCAACATCTCGTCCATCAACAAAGTCAACACAAAATACAATGGTCTGTGCTCTGAAAAAGAGTCTTTCGCCAGTACTGGCAGGCAAATATGGCAAATCGACAACACGCTCCACATGACTATGTCATCAAGCGATCAAAGGCAAGAGCGACTTGCAAGTAGAACGGGTCCGAGCCCTTGGAGGTTCCAGCAGCGTGCGATCCAAACAGGAACATGCAGCCGTGAAACGAACAGAAACTCACTTCTTAAGCAACCAAGAGAAGGAGAAATGGATTGAGGATTATGTCGAAAGAGAGACCGCTGCGGCAAGAAAGCCAGTAGCAGACGCAGAGAGAGCAATTCCACCGGTGCAAGACGATATGAGAAATGCTGAAAAGGCGGGATTGACAACCACCAAGCCTGAAACAACATTTGGGGAGATGTTAAACACCATCGGAGATAGTCTGAGCGATCTTGCAAGTTCTGACGATGAGAACGATGGGGAAGATGAGGATGATGATCAAGACGATCCTGCAGTGGGCAAGCTTAGCGAAGATGAAGAACCCAGCTGGGTGATGGGCACAATCTCTAAAACGGTACAGTATCGCACAGAGCATTATCGACAGAAGCAGATGAAGCTTGACGAATTGACGCAACCAGGCTGCGGAGACCCGGCCGACTCCTTCCGTGAGAGAGATACGAAGCATGGGCTGACTGAATCGAATGTTCTGGCTGTTGTTCAACCTCAGATGGCAGATGATGCAGCGTCATCAATGCCGCCGACATTTGGTGAGCATATGGAGACTCTTGATAGCGTCCCTGGAGAATTGCAAATGCCACAAGTGACATCTCATCCAGGGAGTCGTCATGTCAGGCTAGGTTAGTGGAAACCGCTGATACACGAACCCATTCCGTCCCTACCGCCCGCCCCAATGCCCGATTCGTCTACGACCCAGAAATCATAGCATCTCGAACCTGTGAGCTTTAACCCCTGCATATCGTGTGCCAAGCTAATTACCATATAGATATCGGCTTCCAACGAAGACATTGTGATGGCTCCTGCGTTGCAACAGGAATGAATAGGTAAATTGGCATGTGTGAGGGTGTATCAATTTGAAATGCAATATCTGTACCTATTGTGCTACGTGTCAGCCTGTACATGATTTCAGTGACCAAGATGTGAGATATGATAATTCGTCTACGCATGTGCTAGGGTTGGATAGGCCATGCCAATGTTCCAGACTTCACATCTCATTGACTGATGACCAAGGAACGTGATATCATCCTGCCTGTTATTGGTAAGTCAGAAAATTAAATCTAAATTAGAGACGAAACTCCGTAACAAAATATACGTCAGTGATGTTATACGAGTCATAGTTGCAGCAGTCAAGACGCAAAGCGAAGCGCAATGAATGACGGCCGTCATGCTGCATACGATCATGCATCCAAATGCATCATTGTCGGCACAGACCTGGTGCACATGGTCGAGATATTCAAAGTTGCTTATGGTAGGTCAAGGAAATCGCGGAGAATGAGCTGGATGGGGAAAGGTGAGGAAGTTGGGCTCATAATATCAAAAACTGGTGTACGGATTTATATGTGGTTAATTGCAAGTCGAAAGCGCTGGAACATGACAGGCCAACATCATTTAACACTCAAATAACGTATCAGGCGGTGGATCAGAAATTGAGAGGCTTGGAAGCATTTGGATGCAAATGTTTATACATAGAAACGATTTATTAGGTGCCAATAACGACTATATCCAGTTTTACATATGACTGTTGTGCATCCACTGCCTGTTAGTTTGTATGTTATTAAGTTGAGCGTCAACGGACAGTCAAAGATTTTTGGTCTTACATTTTCGGCAAACAACCGGCTGCATAGTCACATCCTTCCAGAGTGATTGTATTTGCGGTTATTCTAGGTAACAAGGATGGTGACATGCTCGTTGAGCCATCCTAGAAATGAGCGCCAATGATGCGTCCATGATCCTTGGTCTTGTGAGTCTGATAATCACACAAAAGACATTGTCGCTGGGACTTATGATTAAAGTATTGGCGGCTGTTAAGGCCAAAAATGCTAGCGTCGACATCGCTACTATCTCTTGAAAATGAGCGTCATTGGAGGCTCAACGATATTTGTTTTTGCATCTTCGATAATCAAACAGCTGTGCAACGACATTAAGCTGTAATCGATATGTTGGCTGACGTTATAGGTAAATGTGGCATGGATGATATCGCTACCACCTCCTTAAAGTGAACCTCAATGGAGCATCAACAATTTCTGGGCTTGCATCATGGACATTCAAAGCGCTGTGCATCAGCATTAACCCATAATCAATGTATCGGCCACCTTTATGGGCAAAAATGCTAAAGATGATATCATTACCACCTCCTAAAAATGAGCGTCAACAGAGCGTCAGCAATGTTAGGTCTTGCATTGTAGACAATCTAAGGGCTACGGAACGGCGTTGACCCATAATCAACTCATTGGATGCCATTATGGGCAAAAATGCTGGGGACGATATCGCTACCACCTCCTGAAATTGTGCGTCAATGCAGGGTCAACAATTTTCACTCTTGCAACATGGGTACTCTAATCGCTGTGCAGCGCCGTTGACCCATAATCAATGCATCAGCCGCCTTTATGGGCCAAAATGCTAGGGACAATATAGCGACCACCTCCTCAAAATGAGCGTCAACGGAGCGTCAACAATTTCTGGTCATGCATCTTGGATAATCTAAGGGCTATGGAATGACATTATTCCATAATCAACTTATCAGCTGCCTTTACAGGCAAAATTGCTAGTCATGATATCCCATCCGCCTCCTACAACTGAGCACCCACAGAGTGTCAACAATTCTTGTGGGGGCTCAGTATGCTACACAGCAATGAACTGCATCGCATTGTTACTGAATTGAGTCTCACGTGGTCAGTCTTTTCAATATGTCCTTGTATTCAACTCCACAAATATGCATGCAATGTCTCACAGATCTGATTTTTTTGCTTCTAGCTGTAGAGTCACTATTTAAGAACCCGCAGTCATCTTTACTGTATCGTTACTTTCGTCAGACATTCGAGTCGGAGTACCCAGCTTTCGCTTCCCTACCCCCATGTCGCATTGAAAATCTTTTAACACCTCATTGCTCGAGGTTATGATCTCTTCCACACATGAATGTGTCTTCATTCATGATTCGAGTGACCTTACTATGAAACTCATCTTCGATGCTTGGTGGGCTTCAATGAATGTAGGCTCGAAGCAGCTTATTGCATGGAATCATTCTAGGCATGCGCATTCGTGGCAATTCTAGTGACACTGTGAAATTGAGGCGACCGGCAGCCCTGGCATCGGATGTATCATTTGTCATCAAGTTCTTCGCCATCCATCAGAACCTAGAACCAGCTCAATAAGGAAACAGTTGCTGGCAAAAGTTCACATCGCAAAGTAACACGAAGTAACAGAGTCAGAGTTTACTAAATTGATCAGTTCGACGGTTGATGAAACAGCTTTTGCCATGCTGCAGAGGCAAGGTAGTCAAGGAATCACAATAGTAAGTTTCCAGACGTACATCATATTTGACATCCAGGTTGAATAGTATTGACCAAAATGACAGACACAAGGTTCCAAACTGACAGGTAAGGAAATTGAAACTTCCGAATATCACAAAGACACGTGAAATTGCTACCTCATGTTAGGATTTGTTTCGGCTCGTATTCCATGGAACGCTATATCCAATCTAGAGCTTCGACAGGCATATAAGGGATCACTTGATGACCTAGTGCTGCCGTCCACTACGACCCTTAGAAACATTTTCCGCAGGGAATATGCACTGAATGTGGATCCAATTAAGAAGCACTTGACTTCACGAAATACAGTGAGTTTCGCTTGTAATGGATGGACATCCCCGAACAAACTGGCCATAACGTCATTCATTGCTTACTATATGAATCGAAATTGGGCATCGCATAAAGTTCGACTCGCATTCAATGAGGTTCTTCACAAGTGCTTTTCCCATTTCGAACTCTGAATAAGGATGATAAGTCAAGGGCCGACATGCTGGAGCTAGGCTAGCCGTACATTTCTAGGACGTGCTTGATCGTTTTGAGCTTACCGACGGCCGTTTGCTAGGAATTATGACCGATAATGCTGCCCCAAATTACTCGATGACACGGGAGCTGCCATCAACACTTGAGGCCTCTGCAATCCAGTGGCCTGCATTGATGAACCACATACCATTCATGGCGCATGTCGTACAGCTGGCTTTAGTTGCATTCATGTGCAGTCTCGGTGTAAAAGGCCGCACCAAGACTTGGGAAGCCCATGAGTGCAATCAGCAATTTGGAGAGAATGAAAGCATAGACATTGGGAAGAGTCAAAGATTTCAAAAAGAGAGCAACGCAAGAATCAATGAGGTGTCGGCCATGAACCAAGGTTTAGCAAAGATAATTGAGAAAGTATGTATTTTATGATATTTTGAATGTCCTGAAATTGACCTTCATATAGCACCAAATGCTGGCTGTATTGATTACGCTGACACCTGGTTGTCGAAACGAGTTCATCGACTTTGAAGAAGCCAAAGTCCACATCGCAGTACTACCGATTCTGGATGTGAAGACACATTGGAACTCAACACTGGAGTTGCTCAAGCGCGCCTGCCAATTACCAGAATTCACATGCAAGTGGCTCCAAAATTTAAAATACACTAATTACCGGCCACTTTTCACAACTCAAGATGAATGGACCATTGTGAAGTATGTCATGGAAGTATTATAGCCATTTCGATATTGGACCCTGTGGATGTCGAAGAGGCATATAGTCACATTGCATCACATCATGACAGTGTACATTGACATGTTCGATCACATGGATGGCGTGATGCGAGCTTTCGCTGAAAAGATGACTGCATCGAAGGAAGACTTGTTTTTCAATGTGATGTTAGCTCGACAGATGCAGTCCAAATGGAAAGCTGATGTACCTCCCCTGATGGGCATGCGTCTCGTGTGTGCATATATTCTCGACTGTTTTTGGAAGTTGTGATCGCTTAAAAAGTGGGTGACGGGAATGGATATTAATCCTGTGAACGAGACATCCTGTACTACCCAATACCAAGAGTCCTGTCCGAAGTAGGTGGAGAATGAATACTGTGCCAACCATCGACATGGGCCGGTCAATTAGCACCAAAGCTTTTTGAGCAACAATCACATCCACTCTATAACAGCTTCAGGATCCTGTCAATCATCCTTTGATCCATATGATTTGTCCAGCAACGATGAAGGATACTTGATGCCTAACAATGTGCCTGAGACAATACCCAGACGAAGTAATCGCGCAACACGCTTATTAACCGCTGCCAGGCTCATTTTACAGCCGCTGCCTGAAGCACCCAAGAACGCAGGGCAAATTAATCCAAATCTCAATCATTAACACTCTGACCCTATGGAGTGCAGCAGTACATTTTGGTTGCCGGACATAACCAGCTGGTGGGGGTCAACAGGAGGGAACGCACTCAAAGTCCGCCGATCTTTACAATGTGGCGCGCAACATATTCTCTATCATACCACTTGGTGTAGGAGTGGAGGTCAGTTGTTCCCTTGGCCGTGATGATATTGGGTGGAGGCAGTCAAATACCACAGGCGAGACCCTTCTCAAAAGAGTCATTGTAAGGCAGATTGCTCGAGCCAATAACTGGACTGTGGCCGGCGCTGACCCAGGATTGCATACAATGAATGCAGAAAACGACTCGGAAATGAAGAAAGAGGCAGAGGAAAAGAAATTGCACAGAATGGCCAACGTTCACGATCTTTTGGAGATGTGGCAGGGCAGGCAAAACCTGCGTGCTACCTAGAAGGAATCTCGCGCTCAAAATAAGCAGATGACTGCCGTGGGATACATTTCAGACACTGAAGAGATCGTCAAAGCGTCGTGGTCACTCTCTCAACATGATGGTGGGGCTGCATTCAAATTGTCAGACCGATCCCCTTTGCCACCACCTTGGTTGGCAAAGAACCTCCCTGGAGGACGAACTCAAATATTAGATGTCCGCCAAATCCGAACAATCAACCGTCATCCACCCGACAGCGCTGAGAATAGCGCACCTGAAGCATTTCGGACACTGAAGATTGACCTAACTGGAATGGGGACTTAAATAATCAAAATGACAGGAAGACGATTGTGTGGCTGACGTTGATTCTGACCTGGAGCAAGACAATAGCATTGAGGATCTGGAATGCCCAGAGCAGTGGGATGTGAGCGCCATGCCGAATGTTGCTGGATTGATTGGGCCAACACAGAAGTCAAAGAGACAGGCTGAAAAGGTGTTGATGACAGTCAATACAATCGAAACGAGGAGGAACAATGGAGTGAAGAAAAAGTCTGACAGAACGCGTCAATGTTTCAACAGGTTCTTTATGTATCTTGACCGAGAGTTTTAGTTAGAGATATATCATGGGCCAATAGTGAGCAGTAGCTTGTAAATACCGGTTGATGAACAGATGTATAGCAGGCGCAATGAAGCTGTTCGCAAGATACAGAATTTTAGTCGTGTGAGAGCGAACGGTGCAAGAATGTTACTGCGCTCGGCTTTGCCACTGGGCCAAGTCTCAATCTGTCAGAAAGACTACCAGTAAGTGCAAATCATGATGAAAACTATCATCGATGGCAGCAGATGTTGAATGGACAATACATCAACATCAGCGTCAACGCAGTGTCAACGATTTGTGGTTGTGGAAGTACGGTAATTACACGGTGATTTGGTCGCTCTTATGCGTAACCGATGCAATGGCAGCTTTGGTAGACAGAAGAGACTGCGATGCGGTCGCCGCCCCATTCGGAGAATGAGTGTCAACGGAGCGTCAACGATTTGTGGTTTTGTAAGTATGGTAATTACACATTGATTTCGTCGCTTTTATGCATAACCGATGTATTGGCAGCTTATATAGACATTAGAGACAGCAACACAGTCACCGCCCCATTCTGAGAATGAATGCCAAAGGAGTGTCAACGATTTCTAGCTTCGCATCATGAACAATTCATGTTCCGATTGAATGCAGACATCCATTTATCATATATTGGCAGCTGTTAATGGAAAACACTATAGCGACTTGGTCCTTGACGCATCCTGAGAATTAGTGTCAATGGAGCATCGACGATTTTCAGCTTGGCGTCTTGGGTACCTTACGTTCCGAGTGGTTGCAGACATCCATTCATCAAATATTGGCAGCGTTCACTGGCAAAAAAACAGCGACATTCTCTCTGTCACATCCTGAAAATGAGTGTCAACGGAGCATCAACAGTGTTAGTTGTTGCATATTTGCTAATCGAGGTACCGTGTGAATCTTCGCATGTATAAAGAAATTATTGACCGCCCTGATAGGCAAAAATATAATTTATCGAAGGTAAAACTCCGATTCTAATTAATCGATATTGCAAGCTGCAACTGTATCATTGGTTGTTGAAAACGCGATTTTGATAAGATACTATTAACAAAGTCTAAAAACAAGAGCCATATATGAATCTATGGATGGACTCGCTGGGCGACCCGCTGACAACCCGCACAATTCAGACCGGTGGGGAGTTGACCACCAAACCGTGCCCCAGTTGATGGTTCCGGATTATTGACAACCGGGACCGCCAATTTGGCAATGGTTTAGTTTGGACCCGGACCCGGACCTGATGTGACGGTCCAGCACTGTTGCTCACGCTAGTTGAGGCTCATGTTTAGGCTGGGGCACCAAGCGTGCCATTAGTCTTTTCGGCTATTACGCAGATCAACTCATTTACTTTGGAAGGATGAGACAATCCAACCCATTGATTGTGGAATGTGTAAGACTAAAAATTGTTGACGTTCTCTTGACGCTTACACAGAACTCATCGAAACAGTCCATGTACACGTGATCGTTGGACGCAATGAATCGCATATTGATTACAGACATCCAACATTGCGTTTCTAAGTAATATCAATTGCATCCAGAAGCTTTGTGCCCTCTCAATTTCTGATCAACGTCAATCCAGGTTATCTGAGTGAGTAATGACCTGGCCCCATCACATTCCTGTGCTTTCGGCCGGCAATTGAAGGCATGTAGATCAATTCACTAGTTTTTGATTAATATCACTCGGCTTGCTCACCTTTCCTCAGCCAGCTCCTTCTCCTTGATTTCCACGATGTACCATAAGCAATTTCCAATCTCTCAACCATGTGCTCCAGTTCTATGCGGAGAGTGATGTTGTTGGATGCGTGGATACATGCAGCATGACGGGTATCATTCAGACTGATTCGTATTCAGCACATCCCGCTCCTACTATGACTCGTATGACATCACTCACATCAATTTTGTTAGAATATTTCGTCGCCAATATAGCTTTTGCGTTCTCACAGAACAGTAATAGGCAAACTGACATCGAGCTCATTGGCCAGCTGAGAAGATGATTTGGGTTCTGGAACATTCGCATGGTGCGGTCGACCCTTGCACATGCACACACCAATTATCATGTCTCACAATTTCGTCGCTGAAATCAAGAAAACCCTGACATGTAGCAAGATTGGTACAACAATTGCTTTACACAGAGATTTGACGTCAAAAATACCACTTCGCCTATCTATTTCTCAGAGGACACAGGAGCCGTCACCATTTCTTTGTACGAATCCGATTTCTATATGATAATCAGCTGGGTTGGCTATATGCAGGAGCAAAAGCTTGGGGGTTCATCGGGCTTCGCATTTTGAATAGGTGATCAATCAAGCTCTGCGGCAGGCGCAAGACCGGCTATATCTCTGTCCGACTGTGGCTTCCCAGCACCTAGCCTAATACTACAACTTCCTGGATGAGATGTCGGTTGCAGCATTTGTGATATTCCGGGGTCAATATCAAGACACTCCATAAGCTCTCCAACTATTGTGGGTGCCGGTGCAGCTGCATCGTCATCAGTTTGCAGTTCAAGAACTGCCGGAACCATAAATTCGGATGTGCCATACTTCTTATCTATTTCACCGAAGTAGTTTGCTGCGTCCCCCCATCTGGGTTGTGTTAATTTGTCAAGCTTCATCTGCATCTGCCGAAACCTCTCCATGCGCTGTTGAACTGTTTTGGAGATTATGCCCATCACCCAGCTGGGTTCGTCATCTTCGCTCAGATTGCCCTGCTCTGTCTCTTCATCATCCTCACCATCCCCATCCTCCCCATCGTCGGAACTTGCAAGATCGCTCAGACTGTGTTTGATAGCCACCATCTTCTCCAAATACAGCTTTTCGGGCTGTCTGGTCGCCAAATCCGTGTTGTCCGCTGTCCCCATGATCTCTCGCTTCTGCCTGATCGCTGCCTCTGCATCTTCAACTCGCTTACATGCCACAGCAGTTTCTCTCTCAACATAATCCTCGATCAATGTTGATTGCTCATTATGGCTTAAGAAATCCGTATCTCGTTGTTTCTCACCCATAAGCTTCTTTTTGGATGGCAAGCTGCACAATGCCCCAGGGCGCAGACTCGTTCTTCTTCCAAGCTGCTCTTACCTTCATTCAGTTGATGAAATCATCGTGTGGACCACTTTGTTGATTTGCCGTGATTGCCCGCCGGATGAGGCAAAGAGGGCTTTTTTCGGAGCATTGACCATTGTACTTTGTGATGACTTCGTTGGTGGGTCAGATGTTGGATGTTGCAAGATATGGACAATATGGAGGCAAGCTGCGTCTTTGATGTCAAGGTTGGTAGGTTTACTCAACTTGAACAAAGCGAAATCTGCCATTTGACTGTCAACACAACGGGAATAGTTAGGCTAACCGTACAACATGACTGGATTGTCAGCGTCAGTTTCAGGTATTATCCTGGGGATTATTGGCAACAAACATCAGCAGACAGCCTGTAGTTCGAGGAATGTCCAATTTGTATTTGACAATCATGTCATTTGGGCTGTCGTACACATCAATTCATTCCGTGAAACATACACACAACGTCCGACCCACTGATTGGAAATTGCGAGATGGTGGGAACCCCTTGCAACTTTCAGTTATACTCAGCAGGATTCATGTTGAGTATAACAAACAAGTTGGCTGCTACTTATTCCATTCTGACATGAAGCTCACTGTATATTCCTCAGGACTTTCCACCTCTCTTCGTTATCATCTTCCTCTCCTATTCCACACCAGCAAATCATGGATGCACAACCACCTCAGCCAGGTGGCGAAGTATCCGAACCAAACCGATCGATGGGCGCTTCATCCAACACGTCACGCCTTTGCCCACCGCAAGAACGCAGACACCAGTTAGTTCACCACCATGCTGCCACTGAAGCCACCAAACATATGACCCAGAATGCACATTGAAAAATTGTCTGTAAGACCGGAAGCAGCAAGAATAGGAAGCATCATGCAATTGGATGTGGGTATATTCATACCGTGGTGAACTGCCGTCAATTGACTGTGTGACGTACTGCTGGTGTACGCAGAGCGCTATGTGACCAATTGATCACCGCACTTAATGGGAAGCCGCCAGGCTGCACAAAAGCGATTATCTGCACAGTCCTCGAAATCCAACAACTTCATTTGGTCAGCTCTATGATGTTCATGGATGAATTGCGTGATAAGCATCCCCGGGAGTGGACAACACAGGCAATAATGACCCTAGAGGAGGCTACGGAAGGGTATATGGTCAACGTAATAGCCGAATCACATTGTTAGAGCAGCAACCAATTTCTTGTAGGTTTTCAACATGTCTGCTACTATGGCAAGGCAAGGAGGTCGGGTACAGCTGGAACAGTCCAACGTGCGCCTCACCTTGAACATGGCCAATATGGCCAAAGGCGGGTTTTCGCACACCGCAATTGAGGACACGCAATATTTGATCGGGGGATTTTGCGCTAGGCTCCGCGGACAGGGGAAGCGTGGCGTTGTGTTTCAGGTGCATAGAAAGTTGAAGGCTGCGATAGAAACACACCTGGCCATGCTTCGTCAAAATCAGATGGATGGACGCCTTCATAGCCACAATGCCACTGCAAAGAATCTGCAGACATGCTGGAGACGCAAAGAAACAGGTGAATCTCCACCCGACTGACGCAGACCGCCGACTACAGAGCTGACGCCACCTCTGGCTGGAACGTCACCACCGCCCCGAACACCAACTGCGTCACCCGGTAACAATGCCGGAGCTTAATCTTCCCAAATTGTCATTTTGCCCACCTGATATATGTATTCACATAGTTCTCATCCCTGCGCTGCGTTTTTTACACTTGATGCAATGCCCAGGATAGCCAGCACAATGCAGATTTTGATCCAGATATGCTGACTGATAAAGGAACATCCACTGCTTAGTACACTATCTGCTGTGTGGAAATGCAGCTAACATCCAGTTTGAGAACCAGAGCAGCCTATTGAGCGAATCTGCAAGTGATGACGATCATTGATTGGAAGCTACGGGATTTTGGAGTGTATTATTATCTACAATTAGCGAATACTGTAAAGTATATTTCAAAGGATATATTTATATGTGTTATTAAAGAACAATGTAGTGATCAATGAAAAAGTGAATGAAAATGCTTGAAAGGGTGCCAGAACAATGTGAATGATTGACTACGCCAAATCAACTGATTGAATATTGCTGATAAGCCTGTGGCAAAATAAGTGTCTACGGAGCGTCAACAATATCAGGCTAAGTAAGACGGGTAATTAGAAATTGACTTGGTCGTGGTTATACATAATCAAAGTATTGGCCGCTTTTCTAGGCAAAAATTATAGTGACACGCTCCCTACCTCATATGGAAAATGAGTGTCAACGGAGGGTCAACGATTTTCTGTCATGTAAACAAGGTAATTGTAACGTGATTTAATTGCTGTGTAGCATAACTGTTGTATTGGCTGCCTTTATACGCAAAGCTGGAAGCGACACGGTCACTGCCCCATTCTGAACATCAGCATCAACCGAGCGTCAACGATTTTTGGCTTGCATCTTGGGTTATCTAAGTGTTGATTCGTGATAGTACTTCATATAGGATGTTTTGGCATCCCATACAGGCAAAACAGTGCGTGGGATGTTCGTAACCCCATTATGAAAATGAGCGTCAACGGAGGCTCAATGATTTTTGCTCTTCTAAGTCAGGTAATTACAATGTGATCTAACAGTGAATAGGCTTAAGGGATGTATGGGCTACCTTTATAGGCGAAAAAAAAAGCGACGTGGTCATTGCACTGTTCTCAAAATGTGCGTCAACTGAGCGTCAACGATTTTTGGCTTTGCATCTTGGGTTTCCTAAGTGGCGAATGGTTGCAGCCATGCATAAATATGGTATTAGCCGCCTTTTGTGCAACAGCACCAGTGGCATGCTTCCTGCCCCATCCTGAAAATGAGTGTCAAAGGAGCCTCAACGATTTTTGTTGTTGTGCATTGGGTAATCATGGCATCGTGCAGACATATGAGATCATAACTATACTATTGACAGTCTCAGTACTCCTAAATACAGAACACAAAACACAAAACATTGATTCAAAAATAACCGATGTCGCAACCCGCAAAGTGATCTACAATCAATTTCTGGATGTTACTTAAGTGATTTTGATCAAGCACAATTATCAAACAGCAAAAGCAACAGCATTATATTAATCGACAAACAGACACCCTGGACAACTCGCTGACGCCCAGCCCAATTCTGAAGGGTTGGGAGATGTCTGTCAAATCATACCTGAACTGACAGTTCGGGTGAATTGATGAGCCGGACTCTTCATTTGGCGACCGTTCGGTTCGAACCCAGATCTGGACCCCTTGCGCCAGTCCAGAACCGTTGCTAACGCTAGTTGTCGGCACTCCCAGGCTTGTCTTCGGCGCCTCCTGGCTTGTCTTTGGCGCTCCCAGGTGCTCCCCTGGGTGTCACCAGACCTTCTATGACCACCCAGATTGTTTGCCTGTTCTCCCAGTTGCACTTAAACGCCGCTGCATCACTGCAGTAAACTATGGGATTTGACCACCCCGGGATTCTGGTCCGGCAACTCCCAGACACTCCCAGAGGCTCCCAGTAACAAAAATACATTTTCCTAATGAAACATTGGAGAGTGCGGAATATAAAACTGTAATTACCATGGTAATCACTGCTAGCTAGATTACTGTGAGATATACTGCACCACTAATTATTATGTATAGACTTGGAATAGTATTGACAAGAACTAACAAGTGAAGGATAGAGAGACTGAGCGGCATGATAATATTTGTTTCATTAATGTATCTTCTGATTGAAAAAATAGAATTCATAATATTGCAGACAAATTTTATTGATAAGATTGCTGGTCTGTGGAATTCCCAACATAGTGAGCAGTTTCACATGCAGTGTAGAATGAGTCTTTCACTCTAACTTGTCTCTGGGCAATTGAAATTGACTATTGAGAATGGAATGGAACCAGACCAAGGTGCAAAGAATATTATGCACCAGCAAATGGTGGAGTGGTCATCAATCAAGATAATAGCTGTTCAGTGTCGAGCTTAGTAACTGGTATAGTACACAAAGAAGCTGAATGTTAGTATGTGGATGATGTGATCCAGGTGCTGAATCCCAATTTGATTTCCCAATTACAAAAAGACTGTGTACATGGCAAGAAGTTAGCAATTCCAGGCCAGCATGAAAGCATGTTTGTGGTAAATAAGGTTTGGGCAATGTGGTTGAATGTGTGGGAATGGATTGTGAATGCAGATAATCCAGGAGTACTTGCGGCAGATGATCTGGGTTTTGGCAAGCGGTTTCCATCGGTGTCAGTTACAATCATATGCAAATTGATGTCTGAGTTGGTTGTGTTGCGGTTGCCCCAGTTATATTGATAGGGTACTACCCTTGATGAGTTGCCAAATATGGCTGAAAATGACTATGCTAGAAGTAGCAGGGATGAAGAAAATCGGAATTCATTGCAGAGACTGAGTTCAGCATCCCACAACCTTTGAGGGTTCCAGATCTGTCCACTGCTGCTGTGTTCTGTGTTGCCTTCTGCCCTTGAATGAATGCTGGTTGTTATATGGCCTGAAGTAACCAAGAGATCTGGGTGCGTCATTGATGGGATACCCTATGAAACAGATAGAAAATTTTTGAACTTTTGGGATCCGGCCAATGCAGATCTCAACCATATGGATCAGACCATCAGTATTGACATGCCAGAGAACTAATCGAATGTCCACTGTGTTTTACATGACGTATTACGTCTCAGAGGTAAACTATCAAGCAATGGTAGGCTCTGCAACAGTTTATGGAGGTTTGTATGTTTGATTAATTCTCATCAGTATAAGATGGAACTGAGTGTGGGACTGGATTATTGCCCTATAAGCTGCAATTAAATTCATACTTAAGTTCACAGCTACAACAGAGTTTAATAAACTCCACCATTGGTTTTACCAGGCGATGTCACTGTGTTCAAGTTCTTATCAAGACCCAGCGTATTAGGCTTTAATGGACAAGAATCAGGTAAAGACATGATATTCCGCAACAATGAGTGTAATGCCTGCTATTCAGACAGCAGATGATAGACCTCAATTGCCTTCCATGCACCGAATGAAGAATGGTTCAAATCTGAGGACTGTAAGGGTGTAATTTGAACCAAAACCCTCAAGTTGAAAACCACCCCTTCAGATTGCCAAAGAGAATATCCACCATGTACATCTTGCATGCACTGAGGAAGAGCAAACAAATCTAAAGATCCTTGTGGAAAGATATACTTTGCAAGGTGCTTCAAGAGCATGAATGGCATATAGATGCTAGCTAGCACATATCTGATTAGTTTCAGAAGACACTGAAGATTTCAATGCCCAATGCACACAATGTTACAATATGTGGTCGAAAGGTAATTAGGAGGCGTCTCTCATTGTCTGATTGTTGAGAGGAAGATATCTGCCAATGCATGCAGATTGATCAGTGGAGTATCACAAATGTCACCAAGATAATTGATAGGATCAGGCATTCATCCAAAAAATCGGTACAAAGGCAAAGGCCATTCCAGCTGCTCTGTCTCCACAACAGCCTGTGCAATTGTCTCCTCTGCCTAGCCAGAGTGGTCATTTGCAGTGGTGGCTAAAGCAGTTTGTTGACAATCATGTGGATGCATTCCACTTGTGTGCAGAAATGGGCAATGATAATTGAACCGAAATGCAGATAAAATTACTTAATACAGTAATATTGCTCTGGATATGTAGCAATACCTGAAGTGGGCAGGATGGGCCTAATGTTCGCAGCCTCGAAACTTACAGTAACAACTCAGATGTTTGGTGAATTGAATGTGCAGTGCCAGGCATCTGCTTGGACTGTCTGGCATGGGCAAATCAGAGTACTGCATGCATAGCTATGAAATATGAGCCCTGGTGGCTATGATACCAGAGCCAGTGATCTCCACTGACTCAGTGGAGTAGTCTAATTCAGAGATCCACATGGTGTGATGAGTGGACACAACAGCATAATCTTGATAATATGCCATACTATTGTATTTGGAAAGGACTTTACAGAGGGGCTTACTAACACAGAAGACAATGTGCTGCCAGGTCAAGAGAATGAAATATGATCTTACAAAATCAGGATGGTGAAACCAGAGTATGCCTTGCAATGTATTCAACTAGTATAAACCCATCAATTGATGCCAAGTAATCAAAATGTATTATTTATAACATACTCCTGTGGATTAGAATAATATTTGTTAGCAGGCGATTGGATTTGGCATTACTTATGTATTACTGTGCAACACAAGATAATGCCAATTGATAAATACCGATTTGTTCAAACTAAACAAAGCTTCATATGAATGGTCAAATCTGGGATGATGCAGGCATGCCAATTGATTGTGATAGATGATATTGAAAGATGTTTGTAAGGAAATAATTGATGGATATCTACTCCATAGAGACATATACTGGATGTAGTTTGAAAGGTCAAAATATCCCTAGGCAGTGGCTACACTTTAAAGCTTTACCCTCTCCTCAGTTCAGAGTAAATTGGCAAAGTGGCATTCTGATTCATGATTCATTCAGAGGAATCGGAATTCATTGTCATCAGTATATGTGACATTCACCTTAAGTTTGGGGTCAGGTATAAATTTTAAAATTCAATAAATTACAAACATTATATCTATTAGTTTGAGGTGTACTGGAAAGTTCCAGATATTACCTGAAACTCATCATGACTGGTCCAGAAAAGCAGATGCAAGCTACAGTTCAATATTAAAGCTGTCTGGGAGATATTATGTCAAGTTGCCAGATGATAAAATAGAGCTTGGGTATTTCTTAGCTTCTGATTGAAGTTCAGGCACATCTGAAATCCACAAAGCAGTCAACTTTGACATTTGCAGATATCAACACACTCCCAAAATTGATTTATAATACATATGTTGAAAAGCTGCAATTAATCATTCACGTATGATTCTGGTCAAAGTATGACTCTCAGCCCAAACCAGTCACCAAATACATAGGTCCACTTTGTAATGCCCTTGAATGATTTACTCTGCCTTTTCCCAGTCTGTTTTCTTTAATTGGAATGCTTATTAAGCAGTAGCTACACTAAATACTGATTTTTATCTTTCAAACTTCCTTTGGGTTGCTGGCTGTGTATCCCACTCAGTCTCTGCTAATGTATGAATCCAATCTTGCTTGGTATGAAGAAAACTGGTGCCAAAATGCCATAACTTTCCTCCTTCATGTCAACTATTCTATAGAGGAAGATAGCCACTATGCACTAAATCTTGTATACACCACCCTAGCCAATCAGATAGCTCAGTACACTAAATGAAGACTCTGGGAGATCATCTGACCAACATTTCAAAGATCCTAAACTAGATTCCATGGTTTGGACATGAAAGATATTTCTTCATATTGAGAGAGAGAAAATCATGAATGACCCCCAGTGCTCAGCAAATGTGCTGATATCCAGCATTACCCAGTTACCATGATCATGGCAGTTACTGAATGAGACTTAAGTTCCAAATGCTTTGAATGCTGACTTAATAGAATTCTAACTAAATTGTAAATTAGGACTTTCAACTACTGTGTCTTAAAATACATTATCTGATCCAATTGCCATGCAGAGAGTTGCAAGCCAGAAAATCTTGAAATGCAGTCTCTGCTGAGTACCTTAGTAGCTGACTGGTAACTTCTATCTGCCAATTCTTTGCAATGCATTAGTTTGTTACAACTCTTTCACAGCCCGGTCCAGTTTCCACAAACTTCCAATTACAAATATTGCAAAAATGTCAAATTTTGATCAGGTGTTACATCGAAAATTGTCAGCTTAAGACAGTACAAGTAACAGTGGAAGTATAGTAAGCCAGCAATCCCAGCCAATGCAATGCATCTTGCATATCAATTCAAGCCTTACTGTATCTTCATTCCCCAAAACTGTATCTATTTAATGGTCTGCCCTCTTTGAGATAAAGTCTTACTACACAGTAATATTATCTCATACCCAGCGTTCAACCTCAATTATTTTGTTAAGTTAACTTGGTAGCAGTGAATCTCCAAATGAATTTGTGATTCAATGTGGCACTATTGACAAGAAAATAATACATCTTACATTTATGATCCACCTCTGTTGCACATGGCTTATGGGCTTCAGCTGGACTGACTCAAAATCCCCTTCAGATGATAGCCATTTCAGACTCAACTGGAGATGCCAGTTTGGTGCGTCCAAATGTAAACAACCCATCCTCTGAATGTCAGAAATAGGATCACAAATGTTTGGTTAGTCTAGAACATAATGTTGAAGCAATCAGTACTTTGCAGGAGGTTATGAGCCCAGTCATTGCAATAATATAAACACTTGTAATCTCGCCTTTAATCTCTCCCACACTCACCAAAAGTGCCATACCAACTCTAAACCTCAATACTGTATCAACAGCCAGGTAAACAGCACTAAAACTCATCACCATTTCAACAATCTCATAATGTCTTCCTTGCTAACTTCCTTCAAACTCATCTTGAATACAATCAAGTGGTGGTATATTATTAGCCTTACTCACACCAACTACAACAAATGGAAAGAAAACACAATGCTTGTCTCGTCAGCCATGAAAGCATCTGTCATTGTCACTGTAGATGATCCTGAACAGCAGTGTGTTGATTCTAAACCCACTGACAACAGTGATAACAGATAGCCTAACAATACCAAGGCTGCATCTATTATCAGATGTTCTGGTTCTCTCATATTACAGTACATAGTCAAAGGTATTAGATATGTGTACAAATTGTAGAACACAGTAAAGATCACTCTGGACACCACTGGATCCTATGTCGGCAAAGAGGACATTCTTTGCCAGTTTTGTACTTGCTGACCCAATGAGGTTGAATGATTTAAAACATACATGGAGAACAGTAGGAACTACCGCATACAACTGGACCATGTGGATGATGCAATCACCACTCACAGTTCTCTTATGAATATATTCACATCACTCCCATCACAGTCTACAAAGATATAACTGATCTTGAAGCATAGAAGACTCCTACATACATCCAAAGATGCTACACATAACCTCTTACAAAAAGTTACTTCATCCAGTCATACCAAAGATCTTGGAGATGCATCCACTGGGGCTGCCCTCCTTACCCAAAGTGGTTGCAACACTAGCTGAGCAAGAGGCCAAGAATACAGCAAATGCGGTCGACAGAACTGGATGCCGGAAAATGGAGGAAATAGTAAATCCGGAGATAGCCTTGAGAGCTGGAGTACCTATTACTGTCCTGGCAGCCACACCACAGATGGATGCAGAAAACAGAATAGCACTCAGGATGGATGAAACAACCGAAACCATGTGTGTATCAGCTTCCAGTGCATGTTCCCAGGCCAGATCAATGTAGATGGTGTCATCTACAAACATATAAAGAACTTGTGAAGAGTGAAGACAGCAACCACTATAACAGTTCTCAACACAACCGGAGACAGCAATGCCAGTTGGTGAACTGCGTACGCTCTTGTCACTCTCACAACTCCAAAGCGGGACATTCACAACAGATGATTCAACCCTGTTAGCTATAATCACGGCAGCATATCAATACTCAGAACAATCTCACTTCCTATTCTAAGCACTGTGGAGAGAGTAACCCCCTCGACATCAACCATTGTGGATCACTCAATATTAGTGTTAGCAACGGGGCCGGGTAACCGGCCAGCGGTCCGTGTTTTGACCGGCGGTTCGGTTCAGTTCAGTTCCAGACCCAGCCGAAAACCCAACCCGCTTTGTCTTGGCGGGTTTGTTACCCGGACCGGACACAGAACCGCGGGTATTTGGCCGGGTTGGCACCAGACCACGGTTCCAAATATACGGTTCCTACTCCTTTGGCTCCAATTAAGTATTTGAGTTCTGATTGTATCACAACATGATCAGTACGTAGATTGTGCAGTTTTTGTCGCTCTTTCACCTCCCGCTTTCAGATTTGCGATCCGACTGATATTTGTTGAGTGGTTGTGAAATAATGGCTGATTTTAAGCGGTATTGGCGGGTTTTCGATCGCGACTCAACAAATACTTGTCAGATCGCAAATCTGAAAGCGGGAGGTGAACAAGCGACTAAAACTGCATAATCTACGTACTGATCATGTTGTGATACGATCAGAACTGAAATACTTCATTGGAGCCAAAATGGTCAATTTCAATTGGCAGGTTTTTGGGGGAAAAAGCGCCCCATTTCCGACGGTCCGGGTTGTTCGTGTGGTAAGACCGGTTGCCACGGTCCGGGTTTGGGTGGAACCGGACCCGGACCCGACCCGGCAATTTGCACCCTTTGCTAACACTACTCAATATACAGGTAGTAATAGCAACGGTTCCAAATTCCAGGTTCGGTTCCAGTTCTAGCTTGGAACCGAACAGGAACTGTTGCAACCAGTAATACCCTATCAAAAAACCAAACCGCACTGGAACCGCAGTTTTTTGACAGGTTCCACACTTTCGCAAACTCAGAACCTTACCTCCAATTGTGTGTTTTAGTTCTGAATGGATCACAATATGATATATATGTGAATTATGCAGTTTTGGTTGCTCGTTCACCTCCTGTTCTCCAATTTGCGATTCGATCAAAATTGGTTGAGCCACTGCGAAGTAGCACAATGTTCGGCGTTAAATCACAGCGACTCTGTGAATATTGAACAGAATGCACATTGGAGAATGCCAGTTGAAAGAGCATCCAAAACTGCATAATTTATATATATATCACATTGTGATACTATCAGAACTCACATACTTAATTGGACCCAAAGTTCTGAGTTTGCGAAAATAAGGCTCTGCTGTATGCAAAACCTGGCCAAAAATCCGCAGGTTTTGGGGAAGTTGGGGTTTGGAACCGATTGTCATTGGGCTGTTCGGTTGTTTGCCGGTTCGAAGACTAAACCGGGGCCACAGTTCCGGTTCCAACCCATATGGCGGCCTGGTGACCTTGAACTGTTGCTAAAACTACATACAGTGCTCTCGAGTTGACACCCACCATACTCCAACTACCCAACTTTCCCTACCAGTGATTAATCGATAGGATGTGAATGTGAATTCTGCTGTATTTTGGAATGGAAAATACTCTATAAATTCTGAATTTTCCTTCACCCATGCTGGAAAGCAACTCAATGGCATACATGTCATAGTCCCTGCAACTACACTGTTATCATTGACTACCAAGATGGGAGACAGAAGCCGAAAGACACCTTACTTCCAATACTAATAATTTAGTGTAAAATTGAATGTACTCTGGAGTCATCAAGAGCAGCTATTGCAGCCTAAACTACGTCTCCCATCATCTCAGTGGCTAGACAATAGCACCAACAGCTAGCCCATATATATCCTACTTCCTTGAAATTGCTAATTGGTTAACATACACACAATGGCTATATGTGCACAATCTGCATCCAGGCCAAGTACAAATAAGAGTATATTAGAGAGCCAGTCAAGCACACTGTGAAGCCATTCGAAGTGGTGCATTGGAATCTGAATGGTTTCATCTCCTCACCGACCTTCAGAGGGAATTGGTACAATATAATATTCATCGATCACTATATAAGGTACGCATCCAAATGGCTGCATGTAAATATGAAATCTAGATTCTGGGGGTGCACCTAGCAAGCATTTCAGACCGGAGTAGACTAAATGCGATACCCTTTCAAGCAATCCTGGTGCCAATTTGGACCGAGAGAATATGTCAATATGACCAGGCGATTGGTCGTTCCAGCTTGCAGTACAACATGTCTGCAATCCCATGTATATCCGTGCAATATCAATAGTGCTGTCTACTGTATGATTTGTACACTGACTAATCAGGCCAAAGGAATAATGATTAACTCCCTGGCTGCAGTTCAGTTAAGCAGAGATTCAGGTTATTATGTAGTGTATCAAGATCAGAGATTTCTGACTTAGAATATGAACAGAAATATCTGCAATTACAATCACGCATTATATGCATCAGCAAAAAAATATTCCGTTCGGGCGGAATGGCTCTGTCAGAGAGGACACACTCCGTCAGAGCCGTCAAAGACACCCCGGTGGCGGATTACTCCGCGCCCAGAGTCAATACAACACGTTGCGTTGTATATCGCCCTCCGATCACTGTTTCACTGTATCTTCGCGTTCTGTCGGTCTCCTATGTTAAACGATCACTCTCGCGTTGTGGCCAACTGTGGCAATATGTCGGAATGGGTTCATTGGGCTGACGCTTGCATCGGGATTGCAATGCGATGGGTGACGCTGTGAATATCTCTCCTCGCGTTCCGTCTACCTGCGCGCAAAATGCAATTCTCTCTGTACTAATTATACACATCATTCCAAGTCGCCAGATCTATGTGGCTATTGACAATCCATCGCTCGTTCCATCCGTCTGCTGTCTTACTACTAGTAGCTACCTCTGGAATTACATGTGTGCAGCCGACAATATTTCCCACGCTGAAAACTTGCAAAGCAACGGCTGCCGCTGCTTTTCTCACTGGACAAATTTCGAGACCGGATCCAAGTTACCCGAGTTTTCAGGTATTGTGGTGAGCGCCAGGGCTAACCAGTACTCAACGAAAGCTCCATCCTCGTTTTGGAGATTAATTTTGAATAGTGGTTGCAGTTGCCACGGGAGTCGCCCATTCAGCGCGCCCTAACACCTCCCCGGGCGTTGCGTTACCCACACCCAGTCGTTCCGTCGATCCCCTCCGCGCCAGCTCTGGCTTCCTGTGCATCGACAAACCTGAGGTACGCGTTCACCTTCTAAACCCTTAACTTGAACCTGAAGACCATGGTGAATACAGAGCTCCATTGCGTGCAGTTGTTCATCCGATATATACGTCTTGTTACAACTCTTATGCTTGGTAAACTCAGGTGTGCCGCAGTATATTGCCACGCGGTGTGTAGTGTCTTTCGTATTGTCGAGTAATGCTCGGAAGTCTTTGATCATAGAGTCAGGATGCTTTCCATCACTGCGGTTTTGGGGTCCCATGAATCTGGGCTTCGCATATGACTGGGTGCTCAGGTGGGCCGCCAGATCAGCACCGGAAGGGAGGACTTCGCATGCGGCAGCGCTGTTCTCCCAACGCTGAGCGAGGGCTTGGAGATTGAGCTCTGTGACTTCGAAGCAGAGGATGCGACTCTGAAAGGTGATAACTTGTGGCAGGTAGTTGAGATTATGATTGGAGGCATTCCAACCGTCCTTGAGGTTCTTTTTATATGCTTGTTCATGTCTCTCGGCAGAATACTGTTGCAAGGCTCCGTATCTACGAATCTGTTCGACCCAATCAGTCATCATGTGGATCTTTGGAAAGTTGAAGTCGGCATCTAACTCCTTGGAAACATCTATCTCATGGCTGATATAATCCCGCCAGGCGTTCATTTCGTGCCGCTTCTTAGAAGGAGTCGAAGTTTCAGCATTTGTTTCCTCGTCTACCTTTCGCTTCTTCACGAGTTCTGTTCTCAGGGGGTTGGCTTTGGCCTTCGCCTTTTTGCCAGGCTTGCCGGAGTAAGAAAACATCTTTGAAGGTGTGAAAACGACAGAAGGCGTCCTCCATGTAGCTCAATGTTGCATCATCGTGGGATTCATATCGAGCATTCATATGGACTTCTAACAATGCCCTTGTGCACTCAATTGCGCGATTGAATATGGGATGCTGAGCGGGGCTTCCGCCTCGTAGAGACTGGGTTACAACTCCACGCTGGTACCGGCTCATTTCCTTCATCTCCTTCCCATTCCATCGAGAGACTTCTTCATATGACTGATTTTTTGGTGTGAGGTCGTGGTAAGCAGCCACGGATAACCAGATTGCATTGTACTTGTCGAGCCGTTCGTGCGTCTTCATGAAGTGGAAAATCCACTTCTGGAGGCGGTCAAGCATGCCGATCTGCATTGTATGGAGGAGGTCGTGCTTAGGGAGGTCGCTCACAATACATGGCATATGTCGAAACATGTTGAATCCCCGGTGAACATGGCGCAACGAGAGTTCGGCATTTGCTGCCTTGGTGTTGGCATCGCTGAGCGTTCGATATAGGTTATGATCCTGCCGGGGGCGTTGCTTGTCAAGAGGGACATAATCTCCAAGTTCGTTCTTTGGACACTCGCACCAAAACCAGACATGCCGCTCGAGATGATGTAGGTCGCTATACTCAGGGCAATCTGCAAGCCATGCTGCTGAAACCGGTTTGCAACGCCTGAAGTTGCCATCTGCACAGAGAACATTGTAATACCCGCTCTCGGCGCTGGGATTGTGCGTAAAGGTGAGAGGCTGGAGTAACCGCCGGAGTACTTCATTCAGCACCTCTCGGTATGTTTGCCGCTGCTCATCCAGCCGGTTCTGAGAAATATTGCGGATCTTGATTGGAATCGGCAGGAGAGCGACCATCACGACGCTGTGCATTGAGGGCATCTGGCGGACCTTCGAAGATAGATTGCCAATTGTCATATATACAGGCCACTCTGTCTTGTTGCCAGCAATATTCGAGAGATGTGTTCCGTCGGACATGAAGATCAAGGGAACCAGTGTATCCCCCACTCTGAGCGTTGCCTAAACGTCGATTAGCACGTTGTTATCCAGGAGTATCTCTCCTTATCTGTGTCTCCCACCACCAGACCGCAGTGTGGATTTCGGTATACAGGGGTTTCGGTGGCGTATCGCTGTCAAAGCAACACTGAGGGGGGTAAATATGATGCTCGGCGTACGCTGGCTGCCGCATCAACCATCTCATGCTTTTGATGATGTCTTGACTCCAGTATTTGATAGGGCGTTGGTGATTGTCATTCAATCTCATATCCTCGAGAGTGTGTAGTTCCCACTCCCCAAGAGGCAGATCATCTGGCATGCTAGGCACAAGCTTCTGGACGCCATCCCCGTTTTTGAATCTTGGGAAACGCAGAGCAGTGTTTTCATTCTTCAGCACGTTGTCATAGTATGTCCTCATGCCCTTCTTGCTGATCCCACACTGGATGTATTTGTACTCTGCACGTGTCGCAAACAGGGGGTAGGGATTGTTCTGTTGGTTCATCTCAAGGAAACCCTGAGTGTCGCGTTCCCATGGCTCAGCAATGTACTGGCTCAGTGGAGCACCGGCACTGTGGTATGTTTCCGTTCACGGCAGAAGAGGTGGCAGTGGTTGAGACTCTGAGTCTGGGATGTTTTCAACGTGTTTGAGGTAGGGAAACATGTCCAAGTCTTCGACAGAATGTTTGTTATCGTTGAATTCACGACGCTGAGTGTGTTCAACGCGTCGGGGCACGCTGCGAATAGTCAGGTTCTCTGCAACTTGAAGGTGTTCAGGATGGTGTAATTTGATATGTTTAAGTCGCCAGCTGTCTGAGGTGAACTTTTTTCGGCATGAAAATTCTGGGCAACGGAACGAGGTCTTCTCTGGCATTGTTGACGACACGGGAGGAGTGGAGTATTCACTGTAGAAAGGGACGACAGTTGGTGCTGGGCCTGAGCAGTCTGGTGTTGGTATAAGCTCACGATACTTGAGAGATTTATTGAGCCTCAACAACATCACGCCAGGAGTTGCAACAACACTGCATGCGCGATGTCCCATAACACTATGAATAAATAAAAAATACACCCTGAGCAATCCAAAAACCTCGCGACACGTGTAATAATCAATGCCTGAGATTAATAGATTAGAACAAAGGAAACAAACTAGCCTGCAACCCTAACCCAAACGAACAAAACACCTCCACGCGTGCCTTAATTAGTGCCTGAGATGAATAGATTACAGCAAAAGAAACTCACAAGACAAGAACCCGACTCTAACCCAAACGCAAGCCTCCTCAGCAACCTGAGGACTGGTTAACTCCTCGCCTGCCGAGCCATCTGGGCACGCCTCAGGGAGAGGGACATCGGGGAGAAAAACATCGACGAGAGCGACAACCGGAAGAGTGACATCCGGGAGAGGGACATTGAGGAGAGGGCCATCGAGGAGACCGTCGCCACCTGCCGATTCGCCGAGTAGCTGCTGCTCCACATCAACATCTGAGGGGTTTCCGGCTGCCTCAGCTTCTCGCAGAGTTGGCGCTGCTGGGCGAGGTTTTTGCAGCGTCACAAGCCCCAAAAACTCCAGCCCACTGGGGGTATGAGTCTCCGGAGTTCGTGGTCGTGGGGGAGGCTCTGGAGTTTGTGGCCATGGCGCAGGCGCCAGAGGTTGTGGCCGTGGGGTATGCTCGCCCATCTCCTGGCCTTGCTCAGGTAGCACAGTTTGGTCATCGTCTACCATGGTATCAGCATCGTCAGCCGATGTACTTACCATCGCTCCCTGGCCAATCGTCCGAGGTTCTTTGCCATTATCCTCATCCTCCTCCCCATCCTCATCCACCACCTCCTCCTCCTCCTTCTCATCTTCCTCCTCTTCATCTTCCTCATCTTCAACGGCCCTTTCCATATCCACCTCGCTGTCGATGACAACGCCGTCCGGTGCGTCCACATCATTCTCCATGTACATATCCACATCAAGTGCTGAGTCATATTCGCCGTCCGACTCGGTAGAGTCGGTATCATCAGCTAGGGGAATTGACAAGGCGGGCAATGCTTCCGGCTCTAAATATACGTGCTCTAGATAGCCCTCCGTGTCCAAGTCTGCCTCTGACATTTCCTTCTGCAACTGCAAAGCAACGGCACGAGAGATATCATCTCCTGCTGGGGTGTGTCAAACAATACCTTTCCCTTTACCGTTTCCCTTCGCCTTCCCGTTCCCTTTCCCCTTCCCGTCCTCAGTCGCCTTCCCTTTCCCCTTCCCATCCTTTGTTCCCTTCCCTTTCCCGGTCCCTTTCTCACCGCCCTGCGTGTCCTCCTCACTCTCGCCGTCGTGATTGTCATTGCCATCGCCAGGAGGGCGCCTTCCACCGCTCGGCGCACCGGGATCCGCCCAGTTGTCATAATCATTATCCTCGTCGATTATCTCATCCCAATTCAGTGGTCTAACGGCCAGGAAGTCGCCTGGTTTGTACTGCCGACAGGTTGGCG